>Ga0073934_10000333_pt1 | contig 139142 bp, 132 predicted proteins | sample LarsenN4metaG_FD_76834 | JGI IMG/M metagenome (GOLD analysis project Ga0073934, IMG submission 76834) | Hot spring sediment bacterial and archeal communities from British Columbia, Canada, to study Microbial Dark Matter (Phase II) - Larsen... ... | reverse complement strand
GGCCTCAATCTCACCTGGGAGGTGCTCGAAGGGATCGCCAAGCACAACGGTCCGCTCGCGGATCGCTCCGGCGCGCCGTTGCCGTCCGGTCAGCCGGCGAATCTCGAGCTCTTCGCCTGCGGCCAGGACCTGTGGCTCTGGAGCTACCCGAGCCTCGAGGCGCAGCTTGCTGCGGTCGCCGACGATATCGCCTATGCCGCACACGACATCGACGACGGCGCCCGGGCAAGCCTGCTCGCGCTCCACGATCTCGACGGACTTGAGCTCGTTGGCGGCATCGTGCGCGGGATCGCGAGCGAGCATCCCGGATTGGAGCGGCCGCGTTTCGCATACGAGCTGTCGCGCCGGCTGCTGACGGCCCTCATCGACGATGTCGTTGCCGAGACCCGTCGCCGTGTCGCGGAGTTGAATCCGGATTCTTCTGACGACGTTCGCAACGCCGGCCGCGCGCTCGCCGCGTTCTCGGATCGGGTTGCCGCCGCCAACCGGGATCTGCAGGCCTATCTGGCGCGCGCCGTCTATCGGCATCCCTCCGTGCTCGACGTGATGCGGAAGGGAGAGGCGGCGGTCAGGCGGCTGTTCGAACGCTATTTCGCCGACCCCGGCAGCCTTCCGCCCGAATGGCGCGCAGACATGGATCGTCTGAGCGAGCGCGACCGTGCCCGCCGCGTCGCGGATTTTCTTGCCGGACAGACCGAGAGCTTTGCGCGCCACGAGTACCGGCGGCTGTTTGACGAGGTACCTGAATTCGGATAGGGCCGCCACGCCCCGCGGCCATCCACGAACGCCGGACTGCATGAACGTTTTTCACGACTTCACAGAACGCATCCGGACGGCCGTCCGCGCCGTGGTCGCCTCGGATTTCGGGGGTCGCGAGGTCGATCTGACCAGGGTAGTGGTCGAGCCGCCGCGCGATGCCTCCTACGGCGATCTGGCCACGAACGCCGCGATGGTGCTCGCGAAACCCCTGGAAGCGGTGCCGCGCGAACTCGCGGAACACATCGCCGATCGCCTTGCGGGCGACCTCGACGTCGATGCCGCTTCGGTCGCAGGCCCCGGCTTCATCAACCTGACGCTGCGGGAGCGATACTGGCAGGCCTTTCTCGGCCGCCTGCTCGAGGTGGGCGAAAGATACGGCCGTAGCGACATCGGTGCCGGTGAACCCATCAACGTGGAGTACGTGTCGGCGAACCCGACCGGGCCGATGCATGTCGGACACTGCCGCGGCGCGGTTTTCGGCGATGCCCTGTCGAACCTGCTCGCTTTCGCGGGCTACAAGGTTACCAGGGAGTATTACATCAACGACGCCGGCGCGCAGGTCGACGCACTCGCGCGCTCGGCCTTCCTCCGCTACCGCGAAGCGCTCGGGCAGGATGTCGGTGAGATTCCCGCCGGCCTCTATCCGGGGGAATACCTGAAACCCGTTGGCGAGAAGCTGGCGCGCGAGCACGGCGTCGCGCTCCTCGAGCTGGAGGAGTCCGACTGGCTTCCGCTTGTCCGCACCATTGCGGTCGATGCGATGATGACGATGATCCGCGAAGATCTCGCGGCGCTGAACGTCCGTCACGACGTGTTCTTCTCCGAACGCTCCTTGCTCGGTGAAACAAATCGTGTCGAAGAGGCGATCGAGGTACTGCGTGCCCGCGGTCTGATCTATACGGGTGTGCTGCCGCCGCCGAAAGGACAACTGCCGGACGACTGGGAGGACCGCGAGCAGACATTGTTCCGCTCGACCGAGTTTGGAGACGACATCGACCGGCCCCTGATGAAATCGGACGGCACCTACACCTATTTCGCGAGCGACATTGCCTATCACTACGACAAGTACCGGCGCGGCTTCCGCAAGATGATCGATGTTCTCGGTGCAGACCATGGCGGCTATGTCCGGCGCATCCAGGCGGCGGTGAAGGCGGTGAGCGGCGGCGAGGCGACGGTCGATGCCCGGATATGCCAGCTCGTCCGCCTGTTTCGGGCCGGCGAGCCTGTGAAGATGTCGAAGCGGGCCGGCGAGTTCGTGACGTTGCGCGACGTCGTCGATGAAGTCGGCGTCGATCCTGTGCGCTTCATGATGGTCTTCCGGAAGAACGATGCGCCCCTCGATTTCGACTTCGAGAAGGTCACCGAGCAGTCGAAGGACAACCCGGTATTCTACGTGCAGTACGCACATGCCCGCGCCGAGTCTGTCTTCCGACAGGCGCGGGCGGAGCTGCCGGAGTTATCAACAGGAAGAATCGCGCTCCTTTCCGCGCCGTTCGATCGTCTCGCCGACAAGGGGGAAATGACGTTGATCCGGCGGATCGCCGCTTACCCCCGCGTCGTCGAGGCGGCGGCGGAAACGCATGAACCGCACAGGGTTGCGTTCTACCTCTACGAACTCGCCGCCGATTTTCACGCACAATGGAACCGTGGCAAGGAGTCGCCGCATTTGCGATTCATTAATCGTGACGACACTGATTCGACGCTTGCACGACTCGCACTCGTGCATGCCGTCAAGCTGGTGTTAGCGTCCGGATTGGCTATCCTCGGCGTCGGCGCGCCCGGGGAGATGCGGTAAAAAGCGGCGCGCGTTTGGGGCGGCGGCGGATCTGCAGGCTCCATCGTGGAAACGATGACGGATGCCCGAACGACATAAGCTGGAGCCGGCTTACGATCCGGCGGACTGGCGGGATGCGGAAACAGGGGATAGCGGGGATGATCCGTTAGCCGAGCTGGCGCGGCTCGTCCAGGGTATCGGAAATGATCCCGATCCTGTTTCCAGGCCGCTAAGACCCGCACCTCCCCGGTACGAGTCCGGCGCGCCGCGGCCGCAACCGGCGATGCGTTACGACACTTTCCCTTCCAGCACCCGCGGCGAGACCGCTCCTGTCGTGCCCCCGGGTGCTCCGGTGCGCGACACGCGGACTGCCGATCTCGCATCCGATCTCGAAGCGGAGCTGATGCGCGACCTTCAGGCGTCGTTCAACGCCGTGCGCGCGCCGATGGAATCTGCCAAGGCTCCGGAGATCCCGACTCCGAATCTCGACGATCTGGATTTCGACGCTTTCGCGGACCTGCACTACCGGCGAAACGCGCCGATGGAAACTTCGCCGCCTCCGAATGCGGGCATCGAATCGCTGGCGACGTGGCGCGAGCCAACGCGGCCGCGGCCAAAGCCGGCGCAATCGAGCTTCCGGCAGCGGCTGGAAAGCGCCGCCGAAACTGCTGCCTCGCCCCGCATTGCCGACGATCTCCATTATGGCCCCGCCGACCCGCTTGCGGTTGATCCGGAGATTGCCGCCGTCGCCGCCGCGGCCGAATCTTTCAGCCAGGTATCGGCCGATCGCACCCGTGAGCCCGCGCCAAATTCATATGAGGCTTCCGATGACGGTCGGGAGTACTCGCATGTCCCCGGATACGCCGAGCCGTCGGAAGAAGACGCGCACGACGACCGGCGGGCGCGACTGCACGCACCGCCGTCAGGGCGGCGGCCGCTCGTTCTGGTCGGGGGGGTGCTCGGCGTCGTGATTGTGGGCGCCATCGGCTTTTTTGCCATCAGCGGATTCAACGGTGGCGGCGATGCGGCCCCGCCGGTGATCGCGGCCGATCCCGGCCCGGTCAAGGTGCGCCCTGAAAGTCCGGGTGGCAGTGCCACCGCGACGGAACAAAGCAAGTTGATCTACGATCGGGTTGGGAACGATGCGCCGGACACGGCGCTGGCGCCGGACCGGACCGTCACGACCGTTACGCGGCCGGAGGCGCAACAGACCGAAGCCAGCCGCGAGATCTCGCGGATCATTCTGCCGGACCCGGCAGATCCGGCGATGACCGACGAGCCGCTCCCTGACTCGGAATCCGCCGCGGTAGGGCCGAAACGCGTGCGCACCGTTGTCGTGCGGCCGGACGGGACGATCGTATCGAGCACCGCCGCACCTGCGGCTCCTGCCGCCGCCCTGGAACCTGCGCCGTCGGTTGCGGCATCGCCAATGCCACAATCGACGAGTCCGGCCGCTGCACCGCGCGAGATTGCGGCCGCCCCTGCGGCGCGGCCTGTTGCGGACAGGCCCACGGCGCCCGCCATATCGGACGAGCCGGCCGACCTTGGCTTTGCCGGCGACGATTGGGAATCGGGAGATCCATTGCCGGCGGAGGAACCGGTGGCCGCGGCTCCATCGCGGCCCGCGGCCGAGGCTACGCCTTCGGCGCAGAAGAGCACCGGGCCGATGTCGCTGTTGCCGAAATCGGGTGATGCAGCGTCGGAACCGGCGCGCGTGGCGGCCGTCGAACCTGCACCCGAGAAGCCGACGACGGCCCCGGCGGCGACCGGATCGTACTTCGTGCAGGTGTCGTCGCAGCGCACCGAAGCTGCGGCGCTCGCGGCCTATCGCGAGGTGCAACGCCGTTTCCCGAGCGTCCTCGGGGATCGGGAGCCGGACATTCAGCGCGCGGATCTCGGTTCGCGTGGCGTTTACTATCGCGCTCGCGTCTCGCCGGGCCTGAGCGCCTCTGCAGCCAACAGCCTTTGCGCGTCGCTCAAGAGCGCTGGCGGCGACTGTATCGTCACCCAGAACTAAGGCCGATCGTTAGCCGGCATTGCGTCGGCGCCTGGCTGCCACCTATAAGCCCCCTCAATGGCGGCCAAAGCCTTCATAACCGGTCTCGGTGGACCCCGCCTCACGCGCGACGAGCGCCTTTTCCTCGGCGACGAACGCCCCTTCGGCCTGATCCTCTTCGCCCGCAACTGCCGTGAGCCGCCCGAGATCGAGGATCTCGTTGCCGGATTCCGCGATGCGGTCTCCCGCCCGGAAGCGCCTGTGCTCATCGACCAGGAAGGTGGGCGCGTGCAGCGCCTCCGGCCGCCCCTGTGGCGGGACTACCCGCCTGCGCGGGTCTATGGCCGCCTGGGGGAGGACGAGCCGGAGGAGGGGGCCCGCGCCGCTTTTCTCGCCGCCCGGCTGATCGCGGCCGAACTCGAGCCCCTCGGCGTCACCGTCAATTGCAGCCCGGTTCTCGACCTTGCCCGTCCCGGCGCTACCGAAGCTATCGGCGACCGCGCCTTTTCCGCCGATCCGGAATTGGTAGCCCGGCTCGGGCGCGCCGTGGCCGACGGCTTGCTGGCGGGTGGCGTGCTGCCGTTGATGAAACACATGCCAGGCCACGGACGCGCGCCTTCCGACAGCCACGCCACGTTGCCGAGGGTGGACACGCCACGCGCCGTGCTTGAAGAATCGGATTTCCGCCCCTTCGACGGACTGGCCGATCTGCCGGTCGGGATGACTGCACATGTCGTCTACACGAGCATCGATCCGGTCAAACCGGCGACAACTTCGGAGATAATCGTCAACGACGTGATTCGCGGCGTCATCGGCTTCCAGGGCCTGCTGCTGACCGACGACATCGGCATGAACGCCCTTTCCGGGGATTTCGCCCGCCGGGCCGCCGCGGCATATGACGCGGGCGTGGATGTTGTGCTTCATTGCAGCGGCGCGCTGCCGGAAATGCGGGCCGTTGCCGGTGTTGCCCCGGAAGTGTCCGGACGTGTGGCCGAGCGCGCCGCCGCCGCGTTGCAGAGACTCGAGGCGCCGCAATCCTTCGATGCCGATGCGGCCTGGAAGGAACTGACGGAGCTGTGCAGGCGGGCGGATTGGCCCCCGCCGCAAGCGTAAACGGAACGCGATGAGCGGAAGCCCACGAGACGACACGCCGCCGCCCGATCTCTGGGAGCAGGGTGGCATTGCCGGTGCCTATGACGATGCGGCGCTTGTGATCGATGTCGACGGTTTCGAAGGCCCGCTGGATCTCCTCCTGGCGCTTGCCCGCGCGCAGAAAGTCGACCTCGCGAAAATCTCGATTCTCGCGCTCGCCGAGCAATATCTGGCCTACATCGCGGAACTCGGTCGCCTGAAGCTGGAGATCGCCGCCGACTATCTCGTGATGGCCGCCTGGCTCGCCTACCTCAAATCGCGGCTCCTGCTGCCGGAACCGGTGTCGGGCGACGAGCCGACGGGCGCGGAGCTCGCCGCCGCTCTCGCGTTCCGCCTGCGCCGGCTTGAGGCGATCCGTGAGGCCGCCACGCGTCTCGCGAACCGCGCCTGCCTTGGCCGCGATGTCTTCGCGCGCGGCGCGCCGGAGCCTGTCGAGATTCACCGGAAGCCCAGGTTCACCGCGACGCTCCACGACCTGATCGCGGCGTACACAGCACAGCGTCAGCGCGCTGTCGTCGCCAGGGTCCGCATACCGAAGCGCACCGTGTGGTCGCTGGCGGAAGCGCGGGAGATCCTGATCCGGCTCATCGGCCGGCTGTCGGAGTGGACGCCGCTCGAAGTACTCCTCCAGCCCTACGCGGCATCGCCGGAACTTCGACGGACCGCGGTCGCCAGCTCCCTCGGAGCCAGCCTTGAAATGGCGCGGGAGGGCAGACTGTCGATCCGCCAGACTGGCGCCTTTGCGCCGATCCACATCCGCGCTGTCGCTCCGGCACGGGAACCGAAAGAGGTGACGAATGGTTGAACGCGCCCTCGCAACGGCGGCCTCCGCTACGGTGACGAGCCTGTCGCCGGAGGACCGCCGCCACGCCCTGAGGGTCGTCGAGGCAGTGATTTTCGCTTCGGCCGAACCGGTCGCCGTCGAGGCGTTGGCCGAGCGTCTGCCCGATCGGCACGACATCGAAGGTCTGCTTCGCGAGTTGCAGCAGGCCTATGCCGGCCGCGGCGTGAACCTCGTGCAGGTCGCCGGAAAGTGGGCATTCCGGACCGCCGAGGATCTGTCCTTCCTGCTCTCGCGGGAGGTCACGGAGCCGCGGCGCCTCTCCCGCGCCGCCATGGAAACGCTGGCGATCGTCGCCTACCACCAGCCTGTCACCCGTGCCGAGATCGAGGACATTCGCGGCGTCATGGTGAGCCGGGGCACGCTGGATGTATTGCTGGAGACCGGCTGGATCCGCATGCGCGGCCGCCGCCGCGCGCCCGGCCGGCCGATCACCTACGGTGTAACCGACGCGTTCCTCGAGCATTTCGGCCTGAACTCCGTGGCCGATCTGCCGGGCCTCGATGAGCTGCGGGGCGCCGGCCTGCTGGAAGGGGCTCCCGCCGCCTTTGCGATTCCGGAGCCGCGGGACCTCGCCGACCTCGCCGAGGACGAGGATCCGCTGGCGGACGACGACCCCGGCACCGATATACTCTGAGCGGACGCCCCCGGCGGGGCGGACCTGACGGAGCCGGGAATTGGAAGCAACCGAGACCGAAACCGGACGCCGGCCGTGGGGCCGGCGCGGCACCGCGGGCGCAACCATTGCTGCGCGGCTGACCTTCGAGTCCGTCAGCCACGAATATGCCGGCGTGCCCTCGGTGCGGGAGGTGAGCCTCGACATTGCCCCCGGCGAGATCGTGTGCCTGCTGGGTCGGTCCGGCTGCGGCAAGACCACGCTGCTCCGCCTTGCCGCCGGTCTGGAACGGCCGAGCGGCGGTCGCGTGCTGATCGACGGCCGCGAGGTGAGCGGGCCGTCTGCCTTCCTCGCCCCGGAGAAGCGCGGCGTCGGCCTTATGTTCCAGGACTACGCGCTCTTTCCCCACCTCACCATACTGGCCAACGTCATGTTCGGATTGCGCGACCTGCCGCGCAAGGCGGCGGAGGTCGAGGCGCGCCGCGTGCTCGGGCGCGTGGGCCTCGACGCACTTGTCGATGCCTACCCGCACATGCTCTCCGGCGGCGAACAGCAGCGGGTGGCGTTGGCGCGCGCCATCGTACCGCGCCCGGCCGTGCTTCTGATGGACGAGCCGTTCTCCGGCCTCGACCGCACCCTGCGCGAGGAGGTCCGCGAGGAAACGCTGGCGATCCTCCGCGAGACGCGCGCGACGAGCATCGTTGTCACGCACGATCCGGAGGAGGCGATGCGCCTCGGCGACCGCATCGGCCTCATGCGCGACGGCCGCATCCTTCAGATCGGTACCGCCGACGAGCTCTACCGCCGGCCCGTCGATCTCGTGGCGGCCCGCTTCTTCAGCGACATTAACGAGTTCGAGGGCACGCCCGACGGCAGCGCCCTGACCACGCCGCTCGGCCGCATAATCCTTAACGGCCGCAGTCCGGAAGGACCGGCGATCGTCGGGCTCCGGCCCGCCGATATCGCGGTCGGAGCACCGGCTTCCGGCGTCCGGGGAATGGTGGTCGCCCGCCATTTCCTGGGCGAAGTGGAGCATCTGGATGTGGCGGTCGAGGGCCTGGAGACGCCGGTTCGCGTGCGTTTGCGGGGAGGGGAGCGCTTCTCGGTCGGCGAGGAGGTCGGCATCGCCGTGGATCCGGCCGCCGCCCTCGTGTTTGCCAAGCCGGACAATTAGCCCTAGATGATGCTAGAATCGCGCGGCACAGTAGTGAAGAGGCCGTCCGCAACAACTCCGGACAAGGGTGAAATGGTATGGGTTCTTTCAGCATTTGGCACTGGCTGATCGTACTGGTCGTCGTGCTCCTTCTCTTCGGCCGCGGCAAGATTTCCGAGGTCATGGGCGACATGGCCAAGGGCGTGAAGAGCTTCAAGAAGGGGCTCGCCGAGGACGACGAGCCGGCCAAGTCGATCGACCACAAGAGCGCCGAGATCGTCGCCGAGCGGGCCGACGAGAAGACCAAGGTCAACTGAGGCGCGAGCGTCCGGCAGCATCCGCCGGGACTTGTGTTCGCCGCGCGTAAGCGATGTTCGATATCGGCTGGTCGGAGCTGTTGGTGATCGCGGCCGTCGCGATCGTCGTGGTGGGACCCAAGGACCTGCCACGCATGCTCCGCACATTTGGCAACTACGCCGGCAAGGCGCGGCGCATCGCCAACGACTTCAAGCGTCAGTTCGACGAGGCGCTGCGCGAGGCGGAGCTTGAGGACGTGCGCAAGAGCGTCGAGGAAATGAGCAAGTTGCCGACGCTCACCGATCTCTCGAAGCCGGCTGAAAGGACTGCACTGCCGGCCGGGAATGCCCCCGCCGGCCATACCGCGCCCGCGGCATCCCCTGCGCCGGTTGGAGAATCGCCGTCCCCTGCGGCAGCCGCGCCGGCGGGCGGACAGACTGTCCCGCCGCCTGAGCCAGCCCCCGCGGAGCCGAAGCCATGAACGCCGAGCCCGACGAAGTCGAGGCGAGCCGCGCTCCGCTGCTTACCCATCTGGTCGAGCTCCGCTCGCGCCTGATCAAGGCGCTGATCGCGGTGTTCATCGCGTTCGTCGTCTGCTTCTTCTTCGCGGAGAAGATCTACAACATCCTGATTATCCCGTACGAATGGGCGGCCGGGCCGTCGCGCGACATCCGGATGATCTTCACCGCGCCGCAGGAATATTTCATCACGCAGCTAAAGGTCGCGCTCTTCGGTGCGATCTTCGTCGCCTTCCCGGTGATCGCCACCCAGCTCTACCGCTTCGCCGCGCCCGGTCTTTACAAGGCCGAGCGCAGGGCGTTCATCCCCTATCTTGTGGCGACGCCGATCCTGTTCATCACCGGCGCGGCGGTGGTGTTCTTCATCATCATGCCGCTGGCGATGCGCTTCTTCCTGTCGCTGGAGCAGCCGGGAGGACCCGGCCAGGCCGCCATCGAGCTGCTGCCCAAGGTCAACGAATACCTCAGCCTCATCATGACGCTGATCCTGGCCTTCGGTCTGGTCTTCCAGCTGCCCGTTGTGCTGACGCTGCTGGCGCGCGTCGGCATCGTGACCTCGGAAGGCCTGCGTTCGAAGCGCAAATGGGCGATCGTGCTCGCTTTCGTGGCCGCCGCGATCCTCACCCCGCCCGATGTCATAAGTCAGATCGGCCTCGCTCTGCCGACCATCCTCCTCTACGAGGCATCGATCTATTCCGTGCGCTTCGTGGAACGCCGCCGCGCCCGCGAGGCGGCCGAAGCCGCCGCCACGACCGCGGCGGCGGAATAGCCGGGATTGCCGCCGGCGGCGGGGGCCGGTAATCAGAGGCCCGCCCAATCCTGTGGCGGGCGGCAGGCCGGCTGAACCTCCATGCTCGACATCAAATGGATCCGCGAGAATCCCGAGGCGCTTGACCGCGCGCTGGCGAACCGCGGCGCCGCGCCTGAAGCGAAGCGGCTGATCGAACTGGACGAAGCGCGTCGCGCCGTCATTGCCCGCCTTCAGGAGATGCAGGAGCGCCGCAACGCTGCCTCGAAGGAAATCGGCGCCGCCAAGGCGAAGAAGGACGAGGCGACGGCCCAACGCCTCATGGCGGAAGTCGCCGCGCTCAAGGCCGATATTGAAAGCCTGGAGATAGACAAAGCAGGTGCAGAAGTCAGGTTTGAAAATGCACTTGCCAGAATTCCAAACCTACCCCTCGACGACGTGCCGGTCGGCCCGGACGAAACCGCGAACGTCAAATACCGCGACTGGGGCACGAAGCCCGCGCTCAATAGCGCGAAGGAGCACTATGAGTTGGGTGAAGCACTCGGCGGCATGGATTTCGAAGCCGCCGCCAAACTCTCCGGCTCACGCTTCGTCGTCCTGAAAGGCCAGCTCGCGCGCATGGAGCGCGCCCTCGGTCAGTTCATGCTCGATTTGCACACGACCGAGCACGGCTACACGGAGGTGCAGCCGCCACTTCTCGTCAGAGATGACGCTATGATCGGGACGGCCCAGTTGCCTAAATTCGAAGAGGATCAGTTTGAATTGGCGTCACGGACCTCGCACGTTAGCAATCTAGAACAACTGGTGAGAGCTAAGTTCGATGCTGTTATTGCCAACACGATGGCGGTTGGGGACGCGAAAAGCGCAGTCATCAAGCACTTTGTTGACTTCTATACCATGGCTCGCATTCAGCGTCTCTGGCTCATCCCCACCGCCGAAGTCCCGTTGACGAACCTCGTCCGCGAGCAGATACTCGACTCCCTCGACCAGCCCCTTCGCTACACGGCGCTGACGCCCTGCTTCCGCTCCGAGGCCGGTGCGGCGGGCAAGGACACGCGCGGCATGCTGCGCCAGCACCAGTTCGACAAGGTCGAGCTGGTATCGATCACGACGCCCGAGCAGAGCCGCGACGAACACGAGCGCATGCTTGTCTGCGCCGAGGAGGTGCTGAAGCGCCTCGACCTCCACTATCGCGTCATGATCCTCTCGACTGGCGACATGGGCTTCGCCGCGCAGAAGACCTACGACATCGAGGTGTGGCTGCCGGGACAGGGGACCTATCGCGAGATTTCGTCCTGCTCCGTGTGCGGCGACTTCCAGGCACGCCGCATGAATGCGCGTTTTCGCCCGAAGGGCGGGAAGGGCACGCGTTTCGTGCACACGCTGAACGGCTCCGGCGTCGCCGTTGGCCGCGCGCTGATCGCCGTCATGGAGAACTACCAGAACCCCGACGGCACCATTACGGTCCCGGACGCGTTGCGCCCCTATATGGGCGGACTGGAGAAGATAGGCTGAATGCGAATCCTTCTCACCAATGACGACGGCATCCACGCGCCCGGCCTCGCCGTGCTGGAGCGCATTGCGCGCAAGCTCTCCGACGACATATGGGTCGTCGCGCCCGAACACGACCAGAGCGGCCTTTCCCACTCGCTGACGCTGAACGACCCGCTGCGCCTGCGTCAGGCCGACTCGCGCCATTTCGCCCTGCGCGGCACGCCGTCCGACTGCGTCATAATGGCGGTCCACAAGGTGCTCGGTGGCAAGAAGCCCGACCTCGTTCTGTCCGGTGTCAATGGCGGCCAGAACGTCGCCGACGACGTGACCTATTCCGGCACCGTCGCCGGCGCGATCGAAGGCACGCTGATGGGCATCCCGTCCATGGCGCTGAGCCAGGCCTTCGACTGGGACGCCGGGCACGGCATCGTGCCCTGGGAGACGGCGGAGGCGCACGCGCCTGCGGTCATCTCAAAGCTGATCGAGTTTGGCTTCGAGGGAGGGCGCCTCTTCAACATCAACTTCCCGAACCGACCGCCCGACAAGGTCGCCGGTATCGAGATCACCACCCAGGGCCGGATGGAGCACGGCCTCTTCATCGACGAGCGGCGCGACGGCCGCGGCAACCCCTATTACTGGCTTGCCTACGGCCCGCGCGCCCGCACAAAGGTCGCCGGCACGGACATCAACGCCATCGACAACGGTCGCATCTCCGTCACGCCGCTCAATCTCGATTTTACCGATCACGCGGTAGCCTCGCGGTTGCGGGCGCATTTCGCCTGAGGTCGCGCGGGATGGCGACCCGCCCCGGCAGCATCGATCCGGCCGGCATCGCGGCCATGATCCTTCGCCTTCGCCGGCAGGGCATCGCCGACCGGCGAATCCTTGCCGCAATCGAGTCCGTGCCGCGCAGCCTCTTCGTGCCGCCGGGAGTCGGCGACCCTTACGGAGAGCGGCCGCTGCCGATCGATTGCGGCCAGACGATCTCCGCACCGGGCATCGTCGGCCGGACGATCGCTGCGCTGGAAGTGGGCGAGGGCGACCGTGTGCTTGAGATAGGCACGGGCAGCGGCTACCAGACCGCCGTGCTGTCGCGGCTGGCACGCCGCGTCTACACCATCGACCGCTTCCGCACGCTCGTGGAGGCAGCGCTGTCGCGCTTCCGCACGCTGAAGCTCACCAACGTCGTGACCATGGTCGGCGACGGCATGCTCGGCTGGCCGGAGGAAGCGCCGTTCGACCGCATCGTCGTTGCAGCCGCGGCCGAAGAAGTCCCGTCTGCCCTTCGGAATCAGCTCGGCATCGGCGGCATCCTGATCATGCCGCTCGGTCCCCCTGAGGGCGCGCAGGTCTTGAAGAAATTCGTGCGCACTGAGTCTGGCTGGGAGGAGTCCGATCTCGCCGAGGTCCGCTTCGTTCCGCTCATCCCGGGCAAGGCCGCGAAGCTCTAGCTGGCGAACCGCAGGTCGATCGTCCCGTGCGCGGCGCGGAGCGAAGTGCTGCGCGGCTGACCCGGGAGCTACCTTCACCTTGATCGGCGCATCCGGGCACCGGGTTCCGCAAAAGGGGTACTGGCCGGACCGACAGCCATCGGTATTAACCCTCCATTCACCCTGTCCGCGATTCCGCCGCGATCTGACCGCGATTCCCGAACGCCGCGAGTCGCTTAAAGCTTTCTCAACGTTACTGGGTCTAATTGTAGACACCTGTCTTGTGAGCGCGGCGTATGGTCATGAGTATTCGAGCCTTCCGTTCACGTTATCGCGTGCTGTCGCAGGCGGCGGCCATTGCTCTGGTAGCTGGTCTTGGCGCCGCCTGCAGCGGCGACGTTACGCGGTTCAACAAGCCCGTCTTCAAGAACCCCTTCGCCAAGACGGCGCGGACCGAGACGCCGACTCCACCGGCCGGCGTCGGCTATGCCGACTCCTCGTACAATCGGCCCGCCGGCGGCAATTCGGGCGTTGCGCGCCGCGATCTTCCGCCGCCATCGGACTACAGCGCCACGCGGAACGACACCCCGTCCTATGAAGCCGACCGCAGCTACGCAATGGCTCCGGCGAACGCGGGTGAAGGCGTCACCGTCCGGCTGGGAGTAGGCGAGACGTTGAGTTCCCTCTCGCGCCGTTACGGCGTACCGCTGAGCACGATCGTGCGCGCGAACGGCATCTCCGATCCGTCGCGCGTGCAGGCCGGCCAGCGCATCTACATTCCGGGCGTCTCCGAAAGCCAGGGCTACGCCGTTGCAAGTGCGGATGAGTCCGCCTTCGGCCGCAACAGCGCAAGCCGCCCGGGCAAGACCGCCCCCGGGCCCTCGATCCTCGGCACGATCCCGGCGTCTTCGGTTCACGACTCGGGCAATGACGGTCCGGCGGCCGCGCGCGGCAGCCATGTAGTCGCCGCGGGCGAAACCCTGGGCGGCATCGCCGGTCGCTATGGCGTCTCTCGCTCCGAGCTGATGGCGGCCAACAATATCGTCGATCCGAACCGCATTCGCGAAGGCCAGCGTCTCGTTATCCCGGGTAACGCGGAGTCGGGCCGCATGGTCGCCTCCGTCGAAACGCCGCGCAATTCGGCAGTGCGCGATGTCGAGCCGCGCTACTACGAGGACGAGCGGTATCCCGAGGATCCGCCGCCGACCACGTCGTCGGTGCGCCGCGCCGCGCCGTCGGAAACCGACGGCCCTTCGGCCTACACGCCGCCCGCATCCTCGAATCTTGCAGCGCTCGACCCGTCTGACAACGGCTCGTCCGACGGCCAGCAGTTCCGCTGGCCGGTCCGCGGGCGCATCATCTCGGGCTTTGGCCCGAAGCCGAACGGCGAGCGGAACGACGGCATCAATCTCGCGGTCCCGGCCGGCACGTCGATCAAGGCCGCTGAGGCCGGCACTGTCATCTACTCGGGCAACGAGATCGCCGGCTTCGGCAATCTCGTCCTCATCCGGCACGCCGGCGGCTGGGTGACGGCCTACGCTCATGCAAGCGATGTGCTCGTCAAGCGTGGCGACCAGGTGCGCCGCGGACAGACGATCGGCTACGTCGGGGCTACCGGCTCCGTCACCTCCCCGCAGCTCCATTTCGAGCTGCGCCGCGGATCGAATCCGGTCAACCCGCTGGATTATCTCGCCGGCGCCTGAGCGGCGTCGGCGATTGTGCGGCTCGGGACGACGGGGGCTCGAGCCGCACCCCAAGCCTCCCGGCAAGATCCTGAATGAACTGCCACGCGACACGCCCCGACCTCGCGCCGCGCGTCGTCGCCCATTCGAGCGCTTCCGCGCGCAGCCGGTCCGGCGGAAGTTTCAGCCCGAAATGATCGGCGTAGCCGTTCACCATCGCCAGATATTCGTCCTGGCTGCAATTGTGGAAGCCGAGCCACAGCCCGAAGCGGTCCGACAGCGACACCTTCTCCTCGACCGCCTCGTGCGGATTGATCGCCGTCGAGCGCTCGTTCTCCATCATCTCGCGCGCCATCAGGTGGCGGCGATTCGATGTTGCGTAGAAAAGCACGTTGGGCGGCCGTCCCTCGATGCCGCCTTCGAGCGCCGCCTTGAGCGACTTGTATGAAGTGTCGGCCGTGTCGAACGAAAGGTCGTCGCAGAACAGGATGAACCGGTGCCGCGAGGCCGCGGCGAGATGCGCCATCAGCTCCGGCAGCGTGTCGATGTCCTCGCGGTGGATCTCCACCAGCTTCAGCGGCGCGCCTCCCGCCGTGTTTACCTCCGCGTGAACCGCCTTTACGAGCGAGCTCTTCCCCATTCCGCGTGCCCCCCAGAGGAGCACATTGTTCGCCGGAAACCCGCGCGCGAACCGCTCGGTGTTCTCGAGCAATATGTCACGCATCCGGTCGATGCCCTTGAGGAGTCCGAGTTCCACCCGGCTCACTTCGGGCACCGGCTGAAAACGCCGCCCGGCAGCATGCCAGACGAATGCGTCCGCGGTGTCGAAATCCGGTCGCTCCGGCGCGTTTGGCACCGCCCGTTCGATCAGCGCAATCAGGCGGTCGATCCGGTCCGCGATGAATTTGAGGGTGGTATCGGACATCGACGTCTCCGGCCGCCGCCACGGCGGCGCCGGCGACGGGTTATCACGCCGGCGATGCGCGCGCCAACAGCCCGCCGGCTCCGGTTGCAAAGCCCCGCCGCCCCGCTATAGTCCGCGCCGTTCGCGTGGGCAGAGCCGGCGGCGGGGGAAACGGCCACCAGCGGCATGCCACCGTTAACTGTGGCCAACTTTCCGGGAGCCGTTGATGTTCATTACACCTGCCTGGGCCCAGACCGGCGGCGCCGGCGGCACGGACATATTCATTCAGTTCCTGCCCTTCGTCCTTATTTTCGTCATCATGTATTTCCTGATCATTCGCCCGCAGCAGCAGCGCGCGAAGGCGCACCGGGAGATGATCCAGAGCGTGCGGCGCGGCGATACCGTCGTCACCTCCGGCGGTCTCATCGGCAAGGTGACCAAGGTCGTTGACGAAAAGGAAGTCCAGGTCGAGATTGCCGAAGGTACGCGGGTGCGTCTCACGCGCGCGTCGATCGCCGAGATTCAGGCGAGAGGCGAGCCCGCGAAGGACGAGGGCTGACGGAGCCCGGTTGGGCCCCGCTCGCACGGAATCCGGTAGATGCTGCACATAGCCCCCTGGAAAGCCGCGCTGATCCTGATCGCGGTGTTCCTTGGCATCGTCGCAACGATACCGAATTTCTTCAGCCGCGAAACGGTGGCCGCGTGGCCTTCCTGGATGCCGAAGCGGCAGGTCGTACTCGGCCTGGATCTTCAGGGTGGCGCGTATCTTCTCTATCAGGTCGACCGGCAGGCCTATATGGAGACGCGGCTCCGCGCGACGGTGAGCGACGTGCGGCGTGCGCTGCTGGAATCGCCGCGTATCGGCTACACGGGACTCGGCGTCCAGAATCAGGCCGTCCAATTTCGCTTGCGCGATCCTGCCGATCTGAACACCGCCGTCGAGCGCATCGCGCCGCTGCGCAACCAGCTCAATACGGGGCTGCTCGGCGGCACCGGCGTCTTCGAGTTCAATCTCGTGACGACCCCCGACGGCCTGGTCCGTCTGGTTTACACGGATGAGGGGCTGTCGCATCGCATGCGCAGCATCGTCCAGCAATCGATCGAGGTCATCGCCCGACGTGTCGATCAGCTCGGCACGGTTGAGCCCAGCATCACCCGGCAGGGAGAAGACAGGATTCTCGTGGAGGCTCCGGGACTCGGAGATCCGCAGCGCCTCAAGGACCTCGTCGGACAGACGGCGCAACTGACCTTCCATCTCGTCAGGTCGTCCGTCGCCACGGGCGACACCGCCGCCCACGACCCGGGCACCATCGTCCTGCCCGCCGAGGGCGAGCCTGGAATCTCCTACGTCGTCGACGAGGCCCCGCTGATGACTGGGGAGGACCTCACTGACGCGCAGGCTGCGTTCGATCAGCAGACCAACGAGCCGGTCGTGAATTTCCGGCTGTCGACGGCAGGAGCCGTGAAGTTCGGTCAGGTAACCCAGCAGAATGTCGGGCGGCCCTTCGCCATCGTCCTCGATAACCAGGTCATTTCAGCGCCCGTTATCCGCGAGCCCATCCTCGGCGGCACGGGTCAGATCAGCGGCAGCTTCACCGTGCAGCAGGCTAACGATCTGGCGATCCTGCTCCGGGCGGGCGCGCTCCCCGCCAAGCTGACCATCGTCGAGGAGCGGACCATCGGCCCCGGCCTTGGCGCAGACTCCATCGAAGCGGGCAGGCTGGCGTCCGTCATCGGTCTCGCCCTGGTAAGCATATTCATGTTCGTCGCCTACGGCTTCTACGGCCTCGTCGCCAACGTCGCCGTCATCGTCAACATGTTCATGCTGATCGGAATCCTGACGACGCTCGGCGCGACGCTGACATTGCCCGGCATCGCGGGCATCGTGCTGACGATCGGAATGGCGGTCGACTCGAACGTGCTGATCTACGAACGCATCCGCGAGGAGTTCAAGGCCGGGCGATCCGCCATCCAGTCGATCGACCTCGGCTTCCGGCGCGCGCTGGGAACCATCCTCGATTCCAACATCACGACGCTGATTGCCGCCATCGTGTTGTTTCAGTTGGGTACCGGCCCCATCCGCGGCTTCGCCGTCACCCACGCCATCGGAATCGTCACGACGGTGTTCACGGCCTACACCTTCACGCGGTTGATCCTGGCCTACTGGGTTCGCCGCCGCCGTCCCACGACCGTTAACCTCTGAGGCAGATCGGACCGCCGACCATGCGCCCCATTCGCTTCGTGCCGGACAATACTTCGATCCGCTTCATGTGGCTGCGGCGGTATATTTTCCCGCTGTCGGCGCTCCTTTCGATCGTTTCGGTCGCGATCTTCATCTTCATCGGGCCGCAATACGGCATCGATTTCCGCGGCGGCACCATCGTCGAGATAAAACCGGCCCAGGAACCGGCCGACATCGCCGGCATTCGAGCGCTGATGACGGGATTGAACCTCGGAGAGGTTCAGGTTCAGGAGGTCACGGATTTCACGGGCGATACGACCGTACTGATCCGCATCCAGCAGCAGCCGGGCGGAGACGAGGCACAGCAGGAAGTCATAACGAAGGTACGGCAGGCCTTCGGCGGAGGAGTCGAGTTCCGCCGCATAGAAGTGGTCGGACCGCGCGTCTCCGGTGAACTGGCCTACAACGGAACGATTGCGCTGCTCGTCACGCTGATCGCAATAATGATCTACGTCTGGTTCCGCTTCGAGTGGCAATTCTCGGTTGGTGCCATCGTCGCCACGCTGCACGATGTGCTGATGACCCTCGGCTTCTTCGTGGTCGCGCAACTCGATTTCAACCTCGCGAGCATCGCCGCGATCCTGACGATCGTCGGCTACTCGCTGAACGACACGGTGGTTGTCTACGACCGCGTCCGCGAGAATCTGCGCAAATACAAGAAGATGTCGATCTCCGAGATACTGGATCGTTCGGTGAACGAAACGCTTGCGCGCACTTCGATCACCGGGCTGACGACGCTGCTTGCCCTGCTGGCATTGTTCTTCTTTGGCGGGCAGGTGATCCGGGGATTCGTTGCGGCGATGATCTTCGGCGTGGTGATCGGCACGTATTCCTCGATCTTTATTGCCGCTCCGATCCTGATCTTCTTCAAGCTGCGGCCAGGCGAGAAGGAGGTCGGCACCGGGATCGCCGAGACCGCCGGCGAAGCCTGATCTTGGTGCCTGCTCCGGCCATGGATATCCGCCCGGCGCACTATCCCGGAAGGGCACCGATCGACAGCTACGGCGGCGGCGGTTTTCGGTTTGCCGGCATGTCGCATCGCGGTTCGCTTCTGTGCTTGCCGGACGGAATCCACGGTTGGCCGGTCTTTCGGCCGGAGGAGATCGACCGCGAAAGTCTGGCCGCGGTGTTTGCCCAGGCCGCGCGAATTGACGTACTCCTCGTCGGTACAGGCAACGATCTCGTGCCGCTCCCCAGGGCGCTGAAGGCCGCGCTGTCCGAGGTGCGTATTGTCGCGGAGCCGATGAGCACCGGCGCTGCCGTTCGGACATTCAACGTCCTTCTCGCGGAGGAGCGGGCGGTAGCGGCCGCACTCATCGCTGTGGACTGACGTCTGCCCGCGCGCCATAAGGCTCCAATGGACACGGCAGCCTATTGCGCCGATCTCGTGCGCCGGCACGATCCCGATCGATACTTCGCCGATCTCTTCGCGCCGGGAGCCGCGCGGCCGCATCTGTTTGCCATTCATGCCTTCAACGCGGAGATTGCGCGGATTGGTGAGATTGTAAGCGAGCCCCTCCCGGGCGAGGTGCGCCTGCAATGGTGGCGCGATGCACTGGAAGCCGGGGATGCCGGCGGAAATCCGGTTGCTGCCGCGCTCATGGAAACGATTACGGCATTCGATCTGCCCCGCGCTGCGTTTCGGTCGTTGATCGATGCACGGATCTTCGACCTGTACAACGACCCCATGCCGGACCGCGCAGCTTTCGAAGGATATGCGGGCGACACCGCGTCCTCGCTGTTTCAGCTCGCGGCCATTGTCCTTGCCGGAAGCCGCGGCCCTGGCAGCGCTGACGCCGCCGGCCACGCGGGTGTGGCTTATGCGCTGACGGGATTGCTGCGCGCGTTTCCGCTCCACGCGGCGCGCCGCCGCCTCTTTCTGCCCGCGGACGCGTTCCGCGCCCATTCGGTCGACCAGGAATCCATTTTCGCAGGCGAGAATCTGCCAAGCATCGCTGCTGCCCTCGCCGACCTGCGCGCTGTTGCGCGCGCACACCTGGAGGAGAGCCGCAGGGCGCTGAGAGCGTTACCGCCTGCCGTCGCGCCCGCCTTTCTCCCACTGGCTCTGGTCGAACCCTTTCTGCGCAGGATGGAACGGCCGGACTACCGCCCCTTCGGCCCGGTTGTGGAGCTCCCGCAATGGCGCCGGCAGTGGATTCTCTGGCGGGCGGCAGAGCGCGGGTTCTGACCGCAGCATCATTCCGCCGCGACCTTGCGCGATCCGTCGAGCCAGGCGTCGCAGTCTGCAAGCGCGCGCATCGCAATCGCGCGCCGCCGCGCCTGGGCCTTCTCGCTGCCGCGCAGCCGCCTGCCGTCGGTCGAAACGGAACCCGCGGGCGGAAAGAGTCCGAAATTGACGTTCATCGGCTGGAAGGACCTGGCACCGTCCGTCTCGGCCAGGACGTGGCCGCCGGTGATGTAGGAAAGCAGCGCTCCAAGCGCGGTCGTCGCCGGTGGAGGCGACAGCGCCGCACCGCACCGCTCCGCCGCGGCGAAGCGTCCTGCGAGCAGGCCGACGGCGGCGGATTCGACATACCCTTCGCAACCCGTGATCTGCCCTGCGAACCTGAGGCGCGGATCGCGTTTCAGGCGCAGCGTCGCATCGAGAAGCTTCGGCGAATTGAGGAACGTGTTGCGATGCAGACCGCCGAGCCTGGCAAATTCGGCGCGCTCAAGCCCGGGAATCGTCCGGAAGATGCGCACCTGCTCGCCGTGTTTGAGCTTGGTCTGGAATCCGACCATGTTCCAGAGCGTGCCGAGCGCGTTGTCCTGCCTGAGCTGCACCACCGCATATGGCTTTTTGCCAGGATCGCGCGGATTGGTCAGTCCGAAAGGCTTCATCGGCCCGTGGCGCAAGGTCTCCGGTCCGCGCGCCGCCATTTCCTCGATGGGAAGGCAACCGTCGAAATACGGCATGTCGCGCTCCCATTCGTGAAATGCTGCTTTCTCGCCTGCACCCAGTGCCGCGACAAAGGCCGCATATTGGTCGCGGTCCATCGGGCAGTTGATGTAGTCGGCGCCGGTCCCGGCGGGTCCCGCCTTGTCGTAACGCGACTGGAACCACGCCACGCCCATGTCGATGGAATCGAAATGCACGATGGGGGCGATCGCATCGAAGAAGGCAAGCGCGTCCTCGCCGGTCAGCGCCTGGATTGCCCTCGCAAGGCCCGGCGACGTGAGAGGACCGGTAGCGACGATGACATTGTCCCAGTCTGCCGGCGGGAGATTGTCGACGACATGCCGCTCGATCGTTACCAACGGATGATCGGCGAGCGCTCCGGTCACGCTGGCGGAGAATCCGTCGCGGTCCACCGCGAGCGCCCCGCCGGCAGGGAGCCGGTGCCTGTCCGCTTGCGCCATGATCAGGGATCCGGCCCGCCGCATTTCCTCGTGCAGCAGGCCGACCGCGTTCGAATAAGGATCGTCGGCGCGGAAGGAATTGGAACAGACCAGTTCGGCGAGCGATCCGGTCCGATGCGCAGGCGTCGTCCGATGCGGGCGCATTTCGTGAAGCACGACGGGCACGCCCGCCGCCGCTATCTGCCACGCGGCCTCCGAGCCGGCGAGACCGCCGCCGACGACGTGAACGGGCTTCGGGGACATGGCCGGAACCTAGTCGCGGCACGTCGGCCGATCAATGTGGAGCGGAAAACGAAAAACGCCCGCCAGGGAGGAGGTGGCGGGCGTTTCTCTGTGGCGCCGATCGTGGGAGGAGGGTCGATCGGACCGCCGTCTTGCCGGGAGCGCGGGAGGAATGCGCTTCCGGCGAAGCTTCAGCCTTCGAGCGCCTGTCGGGCGATCTTCGGAATCTCACCCCGGCTGATGCCGAGGTCGCTGAGTTCCCGGGGCGAGAGCTGCATGAGCTCCCGATAGGTCCGCCTGTACAAGCGCCAGTTTCTATACGCCGCGTAGAGCCGGTTCATGTCTCCACCTATATGGGGGCCCGCTGTCGGGTCTGCTTGGCCGTTAAGCTAGGTGAGTCGCGCAGGCCTAGAAACCCTGCCAACTGCATGGCTGGATTGTGTTTTTTGCGGAGCAACATAATATTTCTGTCATGTGCTGCATCGCAGCACAACATGTCGGCAGCGGCTGGTTCGGCAGCAGGCAGTTGCTAGGCCACGACCCGCCGATAGAGGTGCCAGGTTGCGTGCCCCAGCACCGGAACGGCCACGGTGAGCCCCATGAAGAAGGGAAGGGAGCCGATGGCCAGCGTCAGCGCCACAATGATGCCCCAGAGCGACATGGTTACCGGATTGGCTGCGACCGCGCGGACCGACGTAAGCATTGCCGTGATTGCCCCGACGTCCCGGTCGAGAAGGAGCGGGAAGGAGACGACCGAAATCGCCAGAACCCCCGCCGCGAAAAGGAAACCGACGCCATTCCCCACGACGATCAGCGTCCAGCCCTCCGGCGTCCCGAACACGCGCGCGAGGAAGTCCGGGATCGACGCGGCCGGCACATAGCCGAAGGTCATCACGTAGATGGCGTTCGCCACGCCCAGCCAAACGAGGAAAATCACCATCAGCAGCACGCCGAGGGCGACGATCGACCAGAGCGACGGCGAACGCAGTACGCCGAATGCATGCCGCCAGGAAACCTCCAGGCCCTGTTCGCGCCGCCGGCTGATCTCGTAGAGCCCCAGCGCGGCAAGAGGCCCGACGAGCGCGAAACCGGCCGCGAGCGGGAAGAGCATCGGAAGGATGTCGTAACCGAGCACCAGGCGGGCGAGCACGATGCCCACGATCGGGTAGATGAGGCAGAGAAAGACGACGTGGCTCGGCATGAGGGCGAAGTCGGCAATGCCGAGCCGCAGCGCCTGAGCAAGATCGGCAGGCCCGATCTTGCGCACGGCCGGCGCCGCGACGGCTTCGTGATGGCCGGAAAACACGTGGAGCGCTGTCATGGCCGCCCTCCGTTTCATCCCTGAAGGTGCGACATTCTAGCGCACAATGAGGCAGGACTGCGTTCACAACTCCCGGAAAGTTAATGCATTTCGCGATCGTCTGCTGTGCCGCACAAACCGGCGGAATGGGCAGAATCACGCTTGCCCCCAGAACCCGCGATGCGGCGCAATCAGCTCCTCCTCCAGCTCGGGGAAGGGGCCATGGACCGCGATCTCCTTCTGCCCGGAGGAAAGCACGGCGCGCGCGGGAAGCCGCATGGTCGGATTCTCCGGATCGTCGCCGGTGAGCGCGAAGAGCGTCGTCTCCGCGACGCCAAAGACCAACGTTCCGATATTCGCCCAGTAGAGCGTGCCTGCGCACATCGCGCACGGCTCGAAGGTCGAGACCAGCGCGCACCGCCAGAGGAAATCGCGCGGATGTTCCTCGGCCGCACGCCGCGCGAGTTCGGACTCCGCATGGCGCACGGTGTCGAGATTGCCCTGGCGCATGAGCACCGCGCCGTCCGGCCCGACAAGCACCGCGCCGAAGGGATGATGCCCCGCGGCCATCGCCTCGAGCGCGACCGCGTGCGCGGCGCGGAGGTGTCGGAGCATGGCGTCGCGGGTCATGGGGCCATCCTGTTCGAGATTCAGGGACCGGTCCTCGCCCCGGACTCAATCGATCAGCACGCCGACGGGGCCGGCTTCTTCGCCGGGATCGCGCGGGCCGTCGAGCCGGCGCCAGCGGGCGAGCGCCTCGAGCGTCGGGCGGATCTCGTCGATGTTCCGGTCGAAGCACTCGACTGCCGGGGAGGCGCAGCGCTTGTGACGACGGCAGCGCGCGCCACACTGCTGCCACGCGCCGAGGAAGCCGACAATCGCGCGCATGATCATGATGTCCGCGACGCCGCGCGTGCAAATCTCCGGCGGAAGACGGGGCTCGCGGGGAAGGACTGGGATTCTCGGCACGCGCGTTCTCCTTCTCGCGGCCGGATGCGGCCCGAGTTGTTCGAGGGTCCCTCCGGTTTCGACGCCTGCCCGAGGGCAGGGGTGGCGGGCGTCCGGACGAACGCGGGCCGGGAAGTCCTGCGAGGGCGTTCTCCCGAACGCCCGCCGCGGCGGCTTTTCCGCGCCCGGCAGGCAGCTTCGGTCGCGGAGACCGCGACCTTAAGCCCGCGATTGGGCGGCCGGGTCGCTAGTGCCCGACGGTCCTGCCGGGGCGTCCCGGTCGCCGGCTGCGAGCCGGCGAGCAGGCGCCGCTCCCCGCTCCACGCCGACGACGCCTCGCGAGCGCGCCCCCTGGCGAGCGGAGATGGGGCGAATCATACGGCAGGATTCGGAGGCGGGGATAACTCCCTCCGTCATGCCCGGTCTTGTGCCGGGCATCCACGACTTTGCGGACTCGGCAAGGAAGAAGTCGTGGATGGCCGGGACAAGCCCGGCCATGACGAGAAAAAGGAACGTCACCCCGGCGAAGACCGGGGTCCATACTGAGGTGTTGTGCTCGCTTGAGATGCTTCATGGATTCCGGCCTTCGCCGGAATGACGGTGTTGGTTGTTGCCCGACTCTCAGAGGCCGAACCGCCGCCAGTTCGCGAACCGGAGCAGGCAGCTTCTCGTAACATTGCCAGAAGGAAGGGCTGGCGTTCCTCAAGTGGTGCGACCGCCGACGGGTGATGCTGCGCGGTGTAGGAAAGAATCGAATCCAGATCGGCAAGCGCCCCCCCGGTCCAGACGACCTTCATGGACGGCGGTGTTTGGCGAAAACCGCCTCGATCTCATCGTCGGTGGCGAAGCGGCCCTTGGCAGCATCCCGCAGCCCGCTATCGATGCCGGTAAGCTCCTCGCAGTGACGCGGCGGTGAGCGGGTGGAGAGCGGTCCCCCGGTCAAGCCGGGGGATGACGAGGGAGGGTGGGTCGCAGCGATCCGCCGCTTCGTTCACTCCGCCGCCTCCACGTCCTCCCCGCCTCGGCCTTCCCGCACCCGCCGCGCCTTCGCCAGCACCGGCTTGAGGAAGGCGCCGGTGTAGCTCCGCTTCTCCTTCACGATCGCCTCGGGCGGGCCGGCCGCGACGATCTCGCCGCCGGAATCGCCGCCTTCGGGGCCGAGGTCGACAATCCAGTCGGCCGTCTTGATGACCTCAAGATTGTGCTCGATCACGACGACGGTGTTGCCCTGCTCGACCAGCTCGTGGAGGACTTCGAGCAGCTTGGCGACATCGTGGAAGTGGAGGCCGGTGGTCGGCTCGTCGAGAATGTAGAGCGTGCGGCCGGTCGCACGCTTCGACAGCTCCTTGGAGAGCTTTACGCGCTGCGCCTCGCCGCCGGAGAGGGTGGTGGCCTGCTGGCCGACCTTGATGTAGCCGAGGCCGACGCGGTCGAGCGTCTCCATCTTCTCGCGGATGGAGGGCACCGCGGCGAAGAACTCCTTCGCCTCCTCGACGGTCATCTCCAATACATCCGCGATCGACTTCCCCTTGAATTTCACCTCCAGCGTTTCGCGGTTGTAGCGATGGCCGTGGCAGACGTCGCAGGTGACATAGACGTCGGGCAGGAAGTGCATCTCGATCTTGATGACGCCGTCGCCCTGGCAGTTCTCGCAGCGCCCGCCCTTCACGTTGAAGGAGAAGCGGCCGGGCTGATAGCCGCGCGCCTTCGCCTCCGGCAGGCCCGCGAACCATTCGCGGATCGGCGTGAAGGCGCCGGTATAGGTCGCCGGGTTTGAGCGCGGCGTGCGGCCGATCGGCGACTGGTCGATGTCGATGACCTTGTCGAGATATTCCAGTCCGTCGATGCGGTCGTGCTCGGCAGGATGCTCGCGCGCGCCATTGAGACGCCGCGCCACGGCCTTGTAGAGCGTGTCGATGAGAAGCGTCGACTTGCCGCCGCCCGACACGCCGGTGACGCAGGTGAAGAGGCCGAGGGGAATCTCGGCCGTGATGTTTTTCAGGTTGTTGCCGCGCGCCCCGACGACGCGGAGCATTTTCGACCGGTTGGGCGGGCGGCGCCAGGCGGGCGTCGGAATCGCGCGCGCGCCGGAGAGATATTGCCCGGTGAGCGAGGCGGGATTTGCCATGATTTCGGCGGGCGTGCCCTCGGCGACGATGTGGCCGCCATGGATGCCCGCCGCGGGGCCGATGTCGATGACATGATCGGCCTGGCGGATCGCATCCTCGTCGTGCTCCACGACCAGCACCGTGTTGCCGAGATCGCGGAGGTGGCGGAGCGTGTCGAGAAGGCGCTGATTGTCGCGCTGGTGGAGGCCGATGGACGGCTCGTCGAGCACATAGAGGACGCCGGTGAGGCCGGAACCGATCTGCGAGGCGAGCCGGATGCGCTGGCTTTCGCCGCCCGACAGCGTCCCGGACTGGCGGGACAGCGTGAGGTAGTCGAGGCCGACATCGACGAGGAAACGGAGCCGCTCGCGGATCTCCTTCAGGATGCGTGCGGCAATCTCGTTCTGCGTCCGCGTGAGGCGGGCGGGGAGTTCGTCGATCCAGACGTCCGCCTTGCGGATCGACATTTCCGAGACTTCGCCGATATGCAGCCCGGCAATCTTCACAGCGAGCGCCTCGGGCTTCAGCCGATAGCCGTGGCACGCCGCGCAGGGAATGGCGGTCTGGTAGCGCTCGATCTCCTCGCGCATCCAGGCGGAGTCGGTCTCCTTCCACCGGCGCTCGAGATTGGGGATCACGCCCTCGAAGGGCTTGCGCGTCTTGTAGGTGCGCAAGCCGTCGTCATAGGCGAACGTGACGACATCGTCGCCCGTGCCGTAGAGGATCGCCTGCTTTGCCCTCTCCGGGAGCTGCGCCCACGGGGTGCCCATGCCGAAGCGGTAGTGCGAAGCGAGCGCCTCCAGCGTCTGCAGATAGTAGGGCGAGGACGATTTGCTCCACGGCGCAATGGCATTCTCCCGCAGCGACAGCGAGTCGTAGGGCACGACAAGCTCCGGGTCGATCTTCATCTCCGCGCCGAGCCCGTCGCACACCGGACAGGCGCCATAGGGATTGTTGAACGAGAAGAGTCTCGGCTCGATCTCCGGGATCGTGAAGCCGGAAACGGGGCAGGCGAACTTCTCGGAGAAGACGATGCGCTCCGGCACCTTCTTCCTGGCGTCCGCCAACTCCACCACCGCGATCCCGTCCGCGAGCTCCAGCGCCGTCTGGAAGGAATCCGCGAGCCGCGTCGCAATGTCGGGGCGCACCACGATGCGGTCCACCACCACATCGATGTCGTGCTTGATCTTCTTGTCGAGCGCCGGCACCTCCCCGATCTCGTGGAAGGCGCCGTCGACCTTGACCCGCTGGAAGCCGCGCTTCATCAGGTCTGCCAGCTCCTTGCGGTACTCGCCCTTGCGGCCGCGCACGATCGGCGCAAGCAGATAGATGCGCGTACCCTCCGGCAGCGCCAGCACCCGGTCCACCATCTGCGACACGGTCTGGCTCTCGATCGGGAGCCCGGTCGCCGGCGAATAGGGCACGCCGACCCGCGCGAAGAGCAGGCGGAGATAATCGTGAATCTCCGTGACCGTGCCGACGGTGGAGCGCGGATTTCGCGATGTGGTCTTCTGCTCGATGGAGATGGCAGGGGACAGGCCGTCGATCTCGTCGACATCCGGCTTCTGCATCATCTCCAGGAACTGCCGCGCATAGGCCGACAGCGACTCCACATAGCGCCGCTGCCCCTCGGCATAGATCGTGTCGAAGGCGAGCGAGGACTTGCCCGAGCCGCTGAGCCCGGTGAGCACCACGAGCCTGTCGCGCGGAATATCGACGTCGATATTCTTGAGATTGTGCTCCCGCGCCCCGCGGACGGAGATGAATTTGCCCGATGGAGGGCGTTTGTCGGCCATGAGGCAGGATTCCAGAGGGAGCGCGGCGTTGGCCGTCGCGTAAACTTATGCTCTTGCCGCGACGAGACAAGCGGCCAGGCACCGTTGTCCGGAGCCGGATCGACATCGACTCGCCGCCATTTGTGCCAGAGAGCGCGATCCGTGTAAAGAACAAAGGAAGAACGTAGTCGGCTTTCAAACCGAATTTCCGCACGCGACGGACACCCGGAATTGCGGCTGCAAGAGGAGGTCGCGGCATCCCGGCCCCGTCGACAATCGCGTTCCCGGCGATCACAATCCTCCGATACTCGCGAATGCATTTCGAACCGCTGGCCGGGGGGCGCAGTGAAGCAGGGCAAGAGCCTTCGCACCGGCCTGCTGTCGGCCGCGCTCGTGTTGCTCGCTCCGGTGTCCGATGCCGCGAATGCCTCGGAACTCACCACAATCCGCGTGATCGAGCCGCCCCGGCAGTATCGCTCCGGTCCGCCGGTCCACGGCACGGTGACGGTCACCTACGAGCCGTCGATGACCCGCATCAAGACAGAGTTATGTCCGTCCTTCCGCCTTTCCGTCGGCTATCTGCTCGGCTGCGTGAATATCCAGACGGGACGGGGATGCGCGATCACCCTGTGGTCAGGCTTGCATCGCGCGCCGACATTGCGCAACGCCGTCGAGCAGCATGAGCGCGCGCACTGCCGTGGCTGGAGCGCCGATCATGCCGGCGGCATCACGCGCATCCATAACGTGGGGCGCGGGTTCTTCGCGGGCGCGATCGAGCCGCAGGCGCCGGAGGCGCAATGAGCATTACACGCGATCGCGCCAGCTATGCTGCGGCTCGTAGCCGAGCATGCGCTTCGCCTTCTCGATTGAGAGCAGCGTGCCATTGGCCGGGATGCCGGGCTTCAGCTCCACACCTGGGAACACCTCCTTCATCAGCGAAGCATTGTCGCGATTCATCACGGTGTCCGCATTGGCGACGATGAACGGTTCGAAGCCGGTGAATTTCGCTTCGATGGCTTTCCGCACGGCCTGCGCGCCGTCGCGTGCGTCGATATAGGCCCAGAGGTTCCATTTGCGCTTGCGCGGGTCGTCCTGGAAGGAGGGAAACGCCTTGTAGTCCTCCACGTTCATCACGTTGGAGAAGCGCAGGCCCGCCATCTTCAGCTTCGGGTCCCAGCGGCAGAACTGCGCCGCCATCGTCTCGTCGAGAAGCTTGCCAAGCGCATAGGCGAATTCCGGCCGCGGGAAATATTCCTCGTCCACCGGCGCGTAGGGCGGTGGCTTGTCGAAGGGCACGCCGAGGACCGTTTCGCTCGACGCGAAGACGATGTTCCGGATGCCCGCGAGCCGCGCCGCCTCGAACACGTTGTAGGAAGCCGGTACGTTGTTGGCCACGATGCGCGCATTGGCGAAAAGGCCGGGGGCGGGGATGGCGGCAAGATGCACGATCGCGTCGAATGGCCCGCCTTTCTCGTCCACGCCGCCGAGAAGGACCGCCGCCGCTTCGCCGAAGCTGGAGAGATCGGCGCGTACCGTCGGACAGACGGGCTCCGGCGGCGGAACCTGGTCGATATTGAGCACGTCAAAGCCGTGCGCGACGAGATCGCGGAGCACCGCCATTCCGAGCTTTCCGCTGCCGCCCGTCACCGCCACTTTTGCCATCTTTCTTCACTCCCTTGACCGACCGGACCATTTCACCGCCGGTTCGAAGCCTCAAGCCCGCGAGAGGCGAAAAAAATCGAGGCCGCTGTCGATTCCGGCTCCTTTCGTTCGTCGTCACCACAGGAAGGACATCGGCGGGCCGGCTGCGGGCGACCCGCGACGGAAGGGAAGAAAGGAACAAGCGATGCGTTTCATGATTCTCGTCAAGGCGTCGAAAGACAGCGAAGCCGGGGTGATGCCGCCAGCGGAGGTTTTCAAGGCCATGGCCGACTACCACGAGGACCTTGCAAAGGCGGGTGTGCTGCTCGACGCGAACGGGCTGCAGCCGAGCTCGAAGGGTTGGCGGATCAAATGGTCCGGCGGAAAGAAGACGATTGTGGACGGCCCATTCGCCGAGGCGAAGGAACTGGTGGCCGGCTATACGATCATCCAGGCGAAATCGCGCGAGGAGGCGCTGGAGTGGACGAAGCGCTTCCCCAATCCGCAATTGCAGGACGGCGAGATCGAGATCCGCCAGATGTTTGAACTGGAGGACTTCGGCGACATTCCCGACGTCGACCGTTTCCGCGAACTGGGCGTGCAGCAGGCCAAAAGATAAACGCCGCGTAAGCTACTGGCCGCAGGTCGAGCCACTGGAGAGAGAGCAATGCGTGTCATGGTGATCGTGAAGGCGACGAGGGAGTCCGAGGCCGGCCAGATGCCCTCGGAGGAGCTGCTGGAGGCGATGGCGAAATACAACGAGGAGCTGGTGAAGGCGGGTATCATGCTCGACGGCGCCGGCCTCCAGCCGAGCGCGAAAGGCGCGCGCGTCCGGTTCAACGGCGAAAGGCGCACCGTCATCGACGGCCCGTTCGCGGAGACGAAGGAACTCGTCGCCGGCTACTGGATCTGGCAGGTGAAATCGCTGGGAGAGGCTATCGAGTGGGTGAAGCGTTGCCCGAACCCGATGGAGGGCGAAAGCGAGATCGAAATCCGCCAGTTCTTCGAGCTGGAGGACTTTGGCGAAAGCCCGGCGATCGAGCGCCACCGGAAGGTGGGTGAACAGATCGCGGCAAGGAAATGACACGTTGGCAGGAATCGTCGAACCTGGAGAAAGCAGACATGAAGATCATGGGATTGCTGCGCGCCGACGCAGACACGGAAGCCGGCACGCCGCCGAGCGCCGACCTTATGCAACGCATGGGCCTGTTCATCGAGGAGGTGACCAAGGCCGGCGTATTGCTGGCGAGCGACGGTCTGCATCCGAGCGCCAGGGGCAAACGCGTCAGGCTGGCGGACGGCAAGGTCACGGTGATCGACGGCCCGTTCACCGAGTCGAAAGAGCTGATCTCGTCCTACGCGGTGTTCCAGGTCGATTCGATGGACGAGGCGGTAAAGTGGACCACGCGCTTCCTCCATGTGCTTGGCAAGGGGGAATGCGAGCTGCGACCGATATTCGAGGCATCGGACTTCTCGCCCGACGTTTTCTCGCCTGAACAGGCGGCAGAGGAGGAGAAGGTCCGCGAGATGATGAAGGAAAACGCCGCTCGGCGGTGAACGGCACAGCGGGGAGGGGGAGCGCCATGGCCAGACTCATCATATGGAACCTGATGTCCCTCGACGGCTATTTCGAGGGACCGAACCACGACCTCTCCTTCCACGAGGACGTGTGGGGGCCGGAGCTTCAGGAACTCAGCCTCGAACAGCTCCGCGCGGCCGGTGCGCTTCTCTTCGGCCGCCTGACCTATCGGCTCATGGCGGACTACTGGCCGACGGCGGAAGGTGAAATCGGCGAGATCGCGGACTTCATGAACTCGCTGCCCAAGGTCGTGGTGTCCCGCACGCTGAAGAAATCGGATTGGGGCAATACGCGCATCGTCGGGGAGAACGCGGCGGAACAGGTGGCGAAACTGAAGCGCGACACCGAGAAAGACATCTATGTCTTCGGGAGCGCCAATCTATCCGCGACGCTGATCGCCGCGAAGCTGTTTGACGAATTCCGGATCGGCCTGGCGCCGCGTCTCCTGGGCGGCGGCACGCCGCTCTTCAAGCCGGGCGAGCGGCGCAAGCTGCGGCTGATCGAGGCGAGTCCGCACGCCAACGGCCTGGTCCGGCTGCGCTACGCGCCGGTGTAGTGCACGGTGCCTCATCCCGATCCAGGTCATCCCGGCTTGACCTCTGTCAGGCCGAGGGGTGACTTAGGACGGGATGACAGCAACCGATACCAACCGGGTCATCGATGCGGTCTGGCGGATCGAATCGCCGAAGCTGATCGCCGGCCTCGCCCGCATGACCCGCGACGTGGGGCTCGCGGAAGAACTGGCGCAGGACGCGCTGGTTGCCGCGCTCGAACGCTGGCCGGAAACCGGCGTCCCTGACAATCCCGGCGCCTGGTTGATGGCTGCCGCGAAGAACCGCGCCGTCGACCGGCTGCGCCGGGCAAAACGCGCCGAGGAGAAGCACGCCGAGATCGGCCGCGACATGGCGGCAGAGCAGGCGACGGTCCCCGACTTCGACACCGCACTCGACGACGATATCGGCGACGATCTGCTGCGCCTCATCTTCACTGCCTGTCATCCCGTGCTGTCGACCGACGCCCGAGTCGCGCTGACGCTGCGCCTTCTCGGCGGTCTCACGACTGGCGAAATCGCCCGCGCCTTCCTCGTGCCCGAACCGACAATGGCGCAGCGCATCGTCCGCGCCAAGCGCACGCTGGCCGAAGCGAAGGTCGGATTCGAGGTACCGCGTCGCGACGAGCTGGAGGCGCGGCTGTCCTCGGTGCTTGAAGTCATCTATCTGATCTTCAACGAGGGCTATGCAGCGACCGCCGGCGAGGACTGGATGCGCCCGCAACTCTGCGAGGAGGCGCTGCGCCTCGGCCGTGTGCTCGCGGGGCTGGCGCCCGACGAACCCGAAGTGCACGGACTCGTCGCGCTCATGGAACTCCAGATGTCGCGTTTCGCGGCACGCACGGGACCGGATGGCGAGCCGATCCTGCTCCTCGACCAGAACCGCGCCCGCTGGGATCAATTGCTCATCCGGCGCGGACTCACGGCGCTGCTTCGGGCGGAATCTCTGGCAAAGCCCGCGGGCCCGTATGTGCTTCAGGCAGCTATCGCCGCTTGCCACGCCCGCGCGGGAACCGCGGACGAAACGGATTGGCCGCGGATTGCCGCGCTCTACCGTGTGCTCGGCACGATTGCCCCGTCGCCCGTGGTCGAACTGAACCGCGCCGTCGCCGTGGCGATGGCGGAAGGACCGGCGGCGGGACTGGAGATTCTCGATGCGCTGCGCGACGAGCCTGCGCTGAAATCCTATCACCTGCTGCCGGCCGTGCGCGGGGATCTGCTCGAGAAGCTCGGGCGGCACGCGGAAGCGCGCGCGGAATTCGAGCGTGCGGCGGCGATGGCTCAGAATGCGCGCGAGCGGGCGGTGCTGGCGGGCCGCGCGACTGCAATCGGCACCTGAAGGCGGACCTCTGCCGTGCAGAACCAGTCGAGACAGCGGTCTCGAAATGAAAAGAGTATCAGTCACTTGGTAGTACTGCTGCGACAGCCTGCCGCACCTCTTGAATCGCCAGATTCCTGAATCGAATTCGATAGCCGTTCGGCAGGGACGCCGGGCGACGCGGCGTCCACCGCCGACCGAAGAGATTTCGACGAACGACAAGAGGTGAACGATGCGCAAGTTGACGCTTGCGGCAGCGACTGCGGCTGCCCTTCTCGCTGGTGTCTCCCTCGCCGGTGCGGCCGAGGTGACGGGCGTGATCAAATCGATTGATGCGGCCAACAACGCCATCACGCTCGACAACGGCAAGACCTACAAGCTGTCGGAATCGATCAAGCCGGCCGACTGGAAGGAGGGCGACAAGGTGAAAGTGACCTATGACGAGGCCAACGGCCAGATGACGGTCACTCAACTGGTCAGGGAATCCTCCTGACACGATCCCGCGGTGGCGGCGCGTTTCCGCCACCGCACGCTCGTGCGCATGGCAGCGTCTACAATGCCCGGCGGACGCCGGAGCGGGAGGATTGTCGGTTCCTCTCGAAATGCGCGCGCGCCGCATCCATCCGGTCCCCGTTCTTGAGCGCCCATTCGGTGAGGCTGCTGATGGGTTTGAGGAGATCGCGGCCGAGATCGGTGAGCTCGTAATCGACGCGCGGCGGAACGGTGGGATACACGGTGCGCGTCACAAGCCCATCGCGCTCCAGCGCGCGCAGCGTCGTCGTCAGCATCTTTTGCGATATGGGCGCGATCCGACGCTGAAGCTCGCTGAACCGGAGCGGACCCTCCCCCAGATAGGCGATCACGAGCACGGACCATTTGTCGCCCAGGCGCGACAGGAGTTCCGAGATCCGTTTGCAGCCGGTTTCCGGAAGGTGTCCGTGTTTCACGAGAGTGCGTCCTTGTCGGGCGGTACAGGTTTCCAATATAGCGTGAGTTACCGGACTATACTAACCCCCGAGAGGAATACCATGACGAAGACAGGCGAGAAGCCGCGCGTCGGCATCATCATCGGCACCACCCGCGAAGGGCGGTTCGGGGACAAGCCGGCCCGGTGGATCGAGAACCTTGCAGACCGGCATGGCAGGTTGCAGCCCGAGATCGTCGACCTCCGCGACTACCGGATTCCGTTCTTCGACCAGCCGGGCTCCCCCGCCTGGGTCGGCACTCATCACGACGAGGGCAAACGATGGGAGCGGAAGATGGGCGAACTCGATGGCTACATCTTCGTTACCGCCGAGTACAATCACGGCCCCTCGGCGGTGCTCAAGAACGCCCTCGATCACGCCTACAACGTCTACAACAAGAAGCCCGCCGCGTTCGTCGGTTATGGCATGCTCGGCGCGGCGCGCTCCATCCAGCAGCTTCGGCAGATCCTCATTGAGTTGAAGGTCGCGCCGCTCCGCGACGCGGTTCACATCAACGCCGCCGAATACTTCGGCGTGCTCAGGGAAGGAAAGAGCCTCGACGACTATCCCCACCTCGCGGAGACGGCCAACACGATGCTTGATGAGCTGGCGTGGTGGACGATCGCGCTCAAGGCCGCGCGCACGGAGATTGCTGCCGCAGCAGCGTAGCGGATCGGGACAAGAGCAGGCGTGACCCGGCCGGTCGGCCGCGCCGAACGAGGAGGCACTGGCAAAATCGGCCGTCGGGTCGGTCCCCGGCATTGACCGGCTGCAATCGTGGCGTATTCTGCCCCGAAGGGGGAGGCGCAATGCCGGAAACCGCCCAGGCCGCTGCCGAGAGGCCGCCGTCCACCGGCGGGCCTGACGGCTTGACCGTCGCAGCCTTCGTCGCAGTTGCCGTTCTGGGCGGCGGGAACGCAGTCGCAATCAAGGTCGGGTTCGCGGAACTCGCCCCGTTCTGGGCCGCGGCAATCCGGTTTCTCGCTGCGGCAGCGATTCTGGTCGTGGTGATAGCCGCAACGCGGATGGCGCTCCCGGCGGGCCGTGCCCTCGCCGGTGTCATCCTCTACGGGATTCTCGCTTTCGGCCTCTCCTACCTGTTCATCTACTGGGCCCTCCAGGAAGTGTCCGCCGGCACGACGATGGTGATCCTGGCGACTTTGCCGCTTCTCACATTCATCCTTGCGATCGCGCAACGCGTAGAGAAATTCCGGGTGAGGGGGCTTGTCGGCGCCGTGATCGCCGCAATCGGAATCGTGTTCATCTTCTGGAACGAAATCGCCCTTGCTTCTCCAGCGGCGCTGGCCGCGGTTTTTGCCGGTGCCGTATGCCTTGCGCAGGCGCCGGTTACCGTTAAGCGCTTTCCGCGCGTCGATCCGGTTGTCGAAAGCGCACTCGGCATGGCGGTCGGCGGCCTGATGTTGCTTGCCGTTTCGCTGCTGGCCGGCGAACCCCGCGCCATTCCGGCCGGCCTGCCAACGCAGCTATCGCTTGTCTACCTGATCCTCGGCGGCTCGATCGGACTCTTCGTTCTTTATCTCTTCATGTTGAGCCGATGGACCGCGTCCGGCTCGTCCTACGTGATGCTGATCATGCCGCTCGTCACGATCGCGCTTGCGGCTCTCATCCTGGACGAGACCGTGACCTGGATATTCGTTCTCGGCGGGATCGCCGTTCTGGCCGGCGTCTATATCGGCGCTTTCGGAAAGCACCGCGAGGAAAAGCCAGAAGCGCTTTCGGAGGAGGCAGCGGCCGGATCGCCTAGCCGTTGAACAGGAGCGCGATCCCGGCAGCGACCAGCGCCATGCCGGCAATATCGCGAAGCGTGGGTGTCTGCGCGAAAAGACGGCGGGAAACGAGGCCCGCGATCACGATCTCCACCAGCGCCAATGTGCGCACCCGCGCCGGGTTCTGGATCGCGAAAGCGAGGAACCACATCTCCGACGCGAACGCGCCGAGGAAACCGGCCGGGATCGACACGCGCCATGACCCGAAAATGGCGCGCATCGTCTCCGGTTTCCGCCACCAGAGCCAGGCAGACAGCAGGACCGTCTGAATGGAAAGCGAAACGACCAGCGTGACGGTAGCCACCGGAACGAAAGCGGATGTGCCGAGCGCGGTGATGCCGCCGCGAAAGCCGATCGCCGCGAGCGCGAACAATGCACCCGCCGCGATCCCGAACAGCGCCGGACGCCACGAGAAGATTTCTTTTCCCGCGCGCGACGGCCAGGACAACGCCAGCACGCCGACGGTCGCGACGACGATTGCGACCGCGAGCATCGGCGTGACATGCTCGCCGAGGATGACGGTGGCGAAGATCGCGACCTGCACCGGCTCCGTCTTGATGTAGGCGGTGGTCACGACGAACGACCGCTCGCGCATGGCGGCGAGCATGAGCGCCGTCGCCGCTATCTGGCTCACCGCGCCGAGTGCCGTCCAGCCGATCGAGGAAAGGGTGAGCTGCGGCAGGTCGCCCGCCGCTAGGCCGACCGAAAACAGAAAGACCAATCCGAAGGGCAGGCCGAAGACGAAGCGCACATGTGTCGCCCCGACTGTGCCGAGACTGTCGATCAGGCTGCGCTGGGCGGCGTTGCGGAAGGTCTGAGCGGTGGCAGCCGTGAGCGTGAAAACGACCCAGAGCCGCCACGGCGCGACCGTGGCGCTCAGCACGGGGCGCTCTTGCGGTTTTTCATGGAACTGCCTGCCGGCCAGAAGGACGGAAGCGTCTTGATGCACCGGCTCGCGCAGGCGTGTCCACATGGCTCATGCAATGAAAGGTAGCGGAACCGGGCCGTTGCGACACGCGCGGCGGACGTCCTAGTGTCAGGACATGGCCCGATTCATCTGCGTCCAGTGCGGCACGCAATATCCCGACAGCGCCGCCCCGCCCGCCCGTTGCATCGTTTGCGACGAGCCGCGCCAGTATGTCCGCTGGGACGGACAGGCGTGGACCACGCTGGAGGAGCTGCGCTCCACCCACAGGCTCAGATTCGCGGACGAGGCGGAGAACATCACCGGCATCGGGATGGAGCCGCCCTTCGCCATCACGCAGCGCGCACTGCTTCTCCAGTCGCCCGCCGGCAATATCCTCTGGGATTGCGTGAGCCTCGTGAACGACGAGGTCGTCGCGGAAATCGGGAAACGCGGCGGAGTCGCCGGCATCGCGATTTCGCATCCGCACTACTACACGACCATGCTGGAATGGAGCGAGGCGCTCGGCGGCGTGCCGATTCACATCCATGCCGACGATCGCGAATGGGTGCTGCGGAGCGGCCCCGCTATAAATCACTGGACCGGCGACACGTTGAAACTGAACGACGAGATGACGCTCATCCGTTGCGGCGGGCATTTCCCCGGCAGCACCGTGCTTCACTGGGGCGCGGCGATGGGAGGCAAGGGCGCGCTGTTCGCGGGCGACACCGTGCAGGTCGTGACCGACCGCAAGCACGTGAGTTTCATGTACAGCTATCCGAACTTCATTCCGCTGAGCGCCAGAGAGGTGCGGCGCATTGCCGACGCGCTCGCGCCCTACGAATTCGACTCGATCTTCGGCATCTACTGGAACCTCAAGATCGTCGGCAACGGCAAGCGGCAGTTCGAGATTTCGGTGGAGCGGTATCTCAGGGCAATCGCGGGGTAAGGGCACTTAGCGATGCTGGCAGCATCGGCGAATGCGGCGCGCGCCTTCTGTTGTCGGATGACTTACAGGGAGGGGTTCACCTGGGGCGGCACGACGATCGTCAATCCCATGCGCGCGAGGCTGCATCCGGCGCTCCAGAGAACACTCCTCGACGCACCGGAGTGAGCAGACCGGAACAAATCAAGAACCAGAAACCGCAATTCCCACAACAGTTTGAGCGGCTTTGTTAACTGGCGTATCCTACAATGGATCGCTTGGGATTCCCGACCGGGCGTGGTTCCGTGTTTGTAGGCCGAGTTTCGAGGACGTCCGATGGCCGCGCGTGCGTATTGGCAGGGTCAGATCAGGCTGGCGCTTGTCTCGATCCCAGTTCAGCTCTTCCCGGCGACCCGGTCGACCGCGAAGATCAGCTTCAACCAGATTCACAAACCGAGCGGCAAACGCATCCGCTACGAGAAGGTCGTGCCCGGCATCGGTCCGGTCGACTCCGAGGACATCGTCAAGGGCTATGAGGTCGAGAAGGGCAAGTATGTGCTCCTCACCGACGAGGAGATCGACGAGGTGAAGCTCGAAGCGAAGCGCACCATCGATCTCATCCAGTTCGTCGACGAGGATGAGATCGACCCGGTGTATTTCGAGAAGCCATTCTATGTCGCGCCCGAGGACGATGAGGTGGCGGGCGTGGCGTACGTGGTCCTGCGCGATGCGCTCCAGAAGACCGGCAAGGTCGGCCTCGGGCAGCTCGTCGTGCGCGGCCATTCGACAATTGTCGCGCTGAAACCGGCCGGCAAGGGCCTGATGATCGAAACGCTGCGCTACGCGGACGAGATCCAGAAGCCGGATCAGTATTTCGCCGATGTGCCTTCGGTGAAGCCGGACAAGGAACTGCTGACGCTCGCCGAGGAGTTGATCAGGCGGAAGGCAAAGCCTTTCGATCCGAAGGCCTTCAAGGATCCCTACGAGACGGCGCTTCGCGAGGTGATCGAGGCGAAACTCGCGCACCGCAAGCCCGAGCAGGTGGAAGAGCCGCAGCTCGGAGCGCAGGTCATCGACCTGATGGAAGCGCTGAAACGGAGCGTCAAGGGCGGCGCGGGTGCTTCCGCGAAGGGTACGAAGGAAGAAGCGCCGAAGAAGGCCGCCAAGGGCAAGGCGAAGGCCAAGGCAGGCGGCAACGGCAAGGGACGAAGGGCGGCCTGACCGGACTTCGGCTCGCCTCCTGCCGATTCGATCTCCTGCACATCGACCGGCGTTCCTATCGAACGGGCGAAGCCCTATTTTCGCGTAATGGCCGCTGACTCGCTGACCCGCTATCGCGCCAGGCGCGACTTCACGAAAACGCGCGAGCCGAGCGGCGAACGCGCCCCGGGGCGTCCCCGCAGGAAGGGCCTTCGGTACCTGATCCAGCGCCACGACGCGACGCGGCTGCATCACGATTTTCGCCTTGAACTCAATGGCGTGCTCATGAGCTGGGCCGTAACGCGCGGGCCGAGCCTCGACCCGCACGACAAGCGGCTGGCCGTGCATGTCGAGGATCATCCGCTGGAATACGGCGATTTCGAAGGGACGATCCCGGAAGGCAACTACGGCGCCGGCACCGTGATGCTCTGGGACGAGGGCACCTGGGAACCGGTTGGCGATCCCGTGGAGGGGATGGCGAGGGGCGATTTCAAGTTCGCTCTCCACGGCGAGCGGCTGAAAGGGAAATGGGTGCTCGTCCGCATCAGGAACCGGCGCGACAAACGCTCGAAAGCGGAAAACTGGCTGCTCATCAAGGAACGCGACGAATATGCCGAGGAAGGCGGCGTTCCGGTCACCGAGCGATACCTCACCAGCGTGCGCACCGGACGCACGATGGACGAGATCGCCACGGGCGACCTCGAATGGGTGAAGTCGGGCGCGCGGTCGAAATCGACCGGCCGGAAGACCGATCCCCGGCAGGCGACGGCAAGGCTCCGCTTCACGAAAACACGCCCCGACATTCCGCTGCCGAAATTCGTCGCGCCGCAGCTCGCCACCCTGACCGAAGCGCCTCCCAGTGGCGACGAATGGCTCCACGAGATCAAATACGACGGCTACCGCGCGATTGCGGCCCTCGCAGGCGGCGATGTGCGCATCTACACGCGCACCGGGCTCGACTGGACCGACCGGTTCCGCCCGCTTGTGCCTGAGCTCTCCCGGCTGCCGGTCGAATCCGCGCTCCTGGACGGAGAGATCGCGGTTGCAGACAGGAGCGGCCGGACGGATTTCGGCGCGCTGCAGCGCGCGCTGGCGGAGCTTCAGGGCCGCGGCATCTCCTACTATCTGTTCGATCTGCTTTCGCTGGACGGCAACGACCTGAGAAGGGAGCCGCTGATCGAACGCAAGAAGAAGCTGGCGGCGATCCTCAAGGGCAGGAAAGGCACGCCCTTGCACTATTCCGATCACGTGATCGGCCACGGCGCGGAAACGTTCCGGCAGGCCTGCGAAATGGGGCTCGAGGGCATCGTTTCGAAACGCGCGGATGCACCCTATCGCTCGGCGCGGACGAAGAGCTGGCTGAAGATCAAATGCACCGCGGGCCAGGAGTTCGTGATTGTCGGCTGGCAGCCCTCTACAGTACGGGGGCGGCCCTTTTCATCGCTGCTGGTGGCGGTGCGTGAGGGCGATCGGCTCGTTTATCGCGGCCGCGTCGGCAGCGGCTATGGCGAGGCCGAGCTGGAAGAGGTGTGGCGCGCGCTGAAGACGCGCGCCGTGAAGGAGCCGCCGGCCGAGGGCGTGCCGCCCGAGATCCGACGCAAGGCACGCTTCGTCAGGCCCGACCTTGTCGCCGAGATCGAGTTCCGCGGCTGGAGCGCCGACGGCATGGTGCGGCAGGGAAGCTTCAAGGGCTTGCGCACCGACAAGCCCGCCCGGGAAATCGTCCGCGAGGAACCGGCGAAGGCGGTGCGCAACGATCCCGGCGCGGACGTCATCACCGTTGCGCGCGACCCCCGCGACTCCGCCGCCACCGAGATCGGCGGCGTGCGCGTGACGCATCCGAACAAGGTGGTCTTCCCCGAAACGAAGGTCACCAAGCGGAAGCTGATCGAGTACTACCTCTCGGTCGCCGACCGCATCCTGCCGCATGTCGCGGGCAGGCCGCTGAGCCTGGTGCGCGCGCCGGACGGCGCCGGCGGCGAGACCTTCTTTCAGAAGCATGCTTCGCAGGGATTCCCGAAGGAATTCCGCCAGGTGACGATCGAGGAGACCGGCAAGGCCGAGCCCTACCTCTATATCGACGACGAGAAGGGGCTGATCGCGGCAGTGCAGATGGGCGTGCTGGAACTCCACATCTGGGGCTCGCATGTCGGCGCACTCGAAATGCCGGACCGGCTGGTGTTCGACTTCGACCCGGACGAAGGCATCGACTTCGGCGCCGTCGTGCGCGCCGCCCGCGACATGCGCGAGCGGCTGGACGATCTCGGCCTCCAGAGCGTTCCGATGGTTACCGGTGGCAAGGGCATCCACGTCGTGGTTCCGCTCGAACCGGCCTACGAATGGCCCGACGTCAAGGCGTTCGCCGAGGCGCTGGCCCGCGCGATGGCGTCGGACGAGCCCGACCGCTTTCTCGCCGCTGCATCGAAAGCAAAACGCCAGGGTCGCATATTCATCGACTGGCTGAGAAACGGCCGCGGCGCGACGGCCATCGCACCGTTCTCCACGCGCGCCCGGAAAGGCGCGCCGATCGCCTGGCCCGTGAGCTGGACCGAACTCGGCAAGCTCGGGAACGCGCATCCGGTCACGGTGGAAACGGCGCGCGCTGCCATCGAACGGCTCGCCCGGAAAGACCCCTGGGAAGGCTATTTCAGGATCAGGCAGGAACTGCCACTGAAGCGGCTGCGGGGCAGGTAGATGAAATCGCTCCGCACGCCCGACGAGCTTGCCGCCGACATCCGCCGGCTCGGCGTCCGGCCAGGCGATGTGTTGATGGTGCATGCCTCGCTCCGCAGGATCGGGCCGGTGGCGGGCGGCGTGCGCGGCGTTCTCGATGCGCTGGACGAGGCAGTCGGGCCGGACGGCGCGCTGCTTATGATCCTCGGCGCGGAGATCGGTCATGAGTGGGTGAACCAGCGGCCGGAGACGGAGCGCGCCGCGCTTCTTGCCAACGCCGCGCCATACGATCCGCTGACGGCGCCCGCGTTCCGCGAGGTAGGCTATCTCGCCGAGGCGTTTCGGCTGCGGCCGGGAACGATCGTCACGGACAATCCGAGCGGGCGCTTCGGCGCGCGGGGCGGGCGCGCGGCGGAGCTGTTGCGCGGTGCGCCGTGGGACGACTACTACGGGCCGGGATCTCCGCTGGAGCGGCTATGTAACGCGGGCGGCGGCGTGCTGCGGCTTGGCGCCGATCCGGAAACTGTGACGGTACTGCACCACGCGGAATACCTCGCGAACGTGCGGGACAAGCGGCGTGTACGGCGGCACTACCGCGTTATGGGTCCGGACGGTCCCGTGACGCGCAGCGTCGAATGCCTCGACGATGAATTCGGGATTGTCGACTGGAACGGCGAGGATTACTTCGCCGAGATCCTGAAGGCATATCTGGCGGAGGGTCGCGCGCGCCTCGGCAAGGTCGGGAATGCAGACTCAGAGCTGATCGATGCAAGAGATATTGTCGGTTTTGGCGCGCAGTGGATGAGCGCGAATTTCTCCCGCGCCGTACACGGGAATCCCGTATGAACCACTTGCGCGCCGGCGTCAGATGTGAACATATAGAGAACATAGCCGCCTGTGGAACGCGGGAAAAGCGGGCGGTTTCTGGGGACAGTGACTGGCCGGACCCTTAGGGTCGCGGCGGATATCGGAAGAGGTACGACATGGCGGGCAGCGTCAACAAGGTCATTCTCATCGGCAATCTGGGAGCGGATCCGGAAATCCGCCGGACGCAGGACGGCCGTCCGGTCGCCAATCTCCGCATTGCCACGTCCGACACCTGGCGTGACAAGAACACGGGCGAGCGCAAGGAGCGCACCGAGTGGCATCGCGTCGTGATCTTCAATGAGAACCTCTGCAAGATCGCCGAGCAGTACCTGAAGAAGGGATCGAAGGTTTACATCGAAGGCCAGCTCCAGACGCGCAAATGGCAGGACCAGTCCGGCCAGGACCGCTACACGACCGAGGTCGTGCTCCAGGGCTTCAACTCCACGCTGACCATGCTCGACCGCGCGGGCGGGCAGGGCAACGACGTGGACGGCGATTTCGGCCGGTCGAGCCCGATGGAGGCGGGCCGCGCCCGCCAGCCCGCCAAGGTTGGCTCGATGGCGGAAGAACTGGACGACGAGATTCCGTTTTAGCGTGTCGATTCTCTCCCGTGAAACGGGGGAGGTGTCGGCGCGCAGCGACGACGGAGGGGGCAACCCCGCGAGGTGCCGCCGCCCCCTCCACCACGCTTCGTGTGGTCCCCCTCCCCCGTAAACGGGGGAGGATCCCAGAGGCTCTACCCCCCACCCGCACGCGTCGCAAACGTCAGCACCCCGTCCGCCACAAACTGGATGGCGAGGGCGGCGAGGATGACGCCGAGAAGGCGGGTGAGCACGATTCGGCCCGTGGCACCGAGTGCGCGGTCGATGCGGTCGGCAAGCAGGAAGACCGCGAAGCACGCCGCGGTGAGCGCGACGATGATGACGATGAGCGCGGCGATGCCGGTGTAGCCGGGCGCGCGCGACGAGAGAAGGATCGTGGCCGAGATCGCGCCGGGGCCCGCGATCAGCGGTATCGCCAGCGGAAAGATCGCCACGTCATGCGCCGCATCGTCGCTGCTGAACTCGACCTGTGGCGCACTCGCCGCGAGATCGGCGGTTGCGGCCTTCCGCGTCCGCCGGAGATCGAACACCATCTCGAAGGCGATCCAGAAGAGAAGAAGGCCGCCCGCGATGCGGAACGCCGGAATCGATATGCCGAGCGTATTGAGGAGCGGCTGGCCGACGAAAGCGAACGCGACGAGCACGATGGCGGCCGTCACGGTCGCACGCAACGCGGCGCGCCGCCGCGCGGCCGGGCCCATGCCGGCGGTGACGACAATGAAAATAGGCACCAGACCGAACGGATCGATCGTGACCAGCAGCGTGACGACGGCATTGAGAAGGAAATCCTGCATCGCGAATCCGTCTCCCGCCCCTTCCATGGCCGCGCGAGGCGTGTTTTAACGGCAGCGGGCGGGAGATAACCACCGGAAATGCTGCAAGGCTACTACCGTCGGCGGCTGGCGGAGGATTTGCCGCGCTGGCAGGCAAACGGATGGGTGACGCCGCAAGGCCAGGTCGCCATCCTGAACGCGCTCGAAAGCCGGCGCGGGGCGCTCGGCCTCGCAACCGTCATCGGCATTCTCGGCGGCTTGCTCATCGGCATCGGTGTGATCGCCTTTGTCGGATCCAATTGGGAGGAAATGCCGCGCCTCCTGCGCTTCTTCACCCTGCTTCTGGCGATGGCGCTGGCCTATCTGGTCGGCGCGGTGCTGCGCATGCGGAATTTCGTCGCCTTCTCCGAGGCGGCGGTTCTGGTCGGCGGGCTGATCTTCGCGGCGGCAATCGCGCTCATCGGCCAGACCTATCATCTCGCCGGCGACTTCGCCGGGGCGGTGCTGCTCTGGGAGATCGGCGCGCTGGGCGCCGCGCTGCTCATCCGCTCACCGGTGATGGCGGTGCTCGGCCTCGTCGGCGCGGGCTACTGGGTGTGGCTCTCGACATTCGACAACGCCATCGTGCCGCACTGGCCCGGCCTCGCGCTGATCGCGATCGCGGGGGCCATCGCCGCATGGCTGAACCGCGGCTTCCTGCGCGTCTGCGCTGTGCTCGCGCTGCTCTTCTGGGCGGGCGTGACCAACTTCGCGCTCGCCGACCGGCTCGACTGGACGCCCTCGGGATTCCTTGCGGTCGGCGCGGCGATCGGGCTCCTGTTCTGGTCGCTCGGACAGGCGCTCGACACGCTCCGCGACGGCAGGCTCGCCGCGCTCGGCCGCACGATGATCTGGCCGGGACTTGTGGTGCTGCTTCTGTCGGTCGCCGTGCTTCAGACGACGATGCACTGGAGCCACTTCATCCGCGGCGGCGAGCGCGAATGGATCAATGTCGCGGGCGCGGGCGTCCTCATCGCCGTGGTTCTCGCCGCGCTCGCTTTCACCGCGAAACGCGTGACTCTCCTCGACGCGATCGCGGTCGCCGTCATCGGCGCCGCCGCGATCGCGTTCGCCATCTGGCAGCCGGGCGACACATTCGAGGGCCGGCTCGCGGGCGGGCTGATCGTGGTTGTCGCCGCGCTATGGGCGGTGAGCCGCGGGCAGACGGGCCGTGACGGCATCGGCAAGACGACGGGCCTCGTCTTCTTCGGCATAGAGGTGCTCTATCTCTATTCGGTGACGCTGGGCACGATCCTCGACACGGCGGTGGCATTCCTCGTCGGCGGCGTGCTCTTCGTCGTGCTCGCTTTCGTGCTCTTCCGGATCGACCGCAGGCTTGCCGCCGCGCCAAGGCGAGGGTGGCGCAATGAACCGCTTCTGGATCGTCGCCGGCTTCGTGCTCGCCTTCGCGCTGCAGGGCCTGCTGCTCTTCTACATGATCGCCGACCGCGCCTGGCTGCTCGCGCGCGGCACCGAGGTGCGCCTCGCCGTTGTGCCGGTCGATCCGCGCGACATTCTGCGCGGCGACTACGTCATCCTCTCCTACGACCTCTCGATGCTCGACGCGCGCGAGCTTGCCGGCGACGACGAGTTCGACTGGAACGACACGATCTATGTCACGATCGAGAAGAAGCCGGACAGCGACCTCTGGCAGGCGGTGGCGATCACGCATGCGCGGCCCGAGGGCAGGATCGCGCTGAAGGGCAGCGTCGTCGATGTGCGCGACGAGACCGACCGGGGCGAAGGTCAGCCGCGCTGCGCCGACTGCAAGCGCTATGGGGTGGAGTACGGGCTGGAACAGTTCTTCGTGCCGGAAGGAAAGGGCAGGGAGCTGGAGCGCGTGCGGAACGACCAGCGCATGCAGGTCGATGTCGCGGTGAGCGGCGGCGGCCGCGCCGCGCTGAAGCGCCTCTTGGTGGATGGTGAGGCGGTGTATGAGGATTCGCTGTTTTAACGTCGCAAAAAGGTCACGCGCGAATTTCTGAGCGCGCGAGGACCCGATCCGCATCGTCGCCGACCCGCACGCGCTCTATTTCGGCGCGGAGCTGGACGACCGCACGCTCCTCCCCGGCCCGAACGCGCGGCTCAGCACGAACCGGATCAGCTTCCGCCGTTAATCGTCCGCTGACGGCATAAAAATTGTAACAATCCCAATCACTTACCCTCCCCATAAATCACACCCACGGCGCTTGTTTTCCGCCCCCTGAATCCCTAGATTTCCGGCACATTTCTCCTCCGTTTCCGGACATTGACTTTGGCCGATCTCACGCCTCCGCGCCGTCCCGATGAGCCGGGCGGCGAACGCCCCGCCGGTATTGAACCCGTCTCGATCACCGACGAGATGCGCCGGTCCTATCTCGATTACGCCATGAGCGTGATCGTGAGCCGCGCGCTGCCCGACGCGCGCGACGGGCTGAAGCCCGTGCACCGCCGCATCCTCTATGCGATGCACGAGGCGGGCTACGACTGGAACAAGGCCTACAAGAAATCGTCGCGCGTGGTCGGCGACGTCATGGGTAAATATCACCCGCATGGCGACGCGGCGATCTACGACGCGCTGGTGCGCATGGCGCAGGAGTTTTCGCTGCGCCTGCCGCTGATCGACGGGCAGGGGAATTTCGGCTCGGTCGACGGCGATCCGCCCGCGGCCATGCGCTACACGGAAGTGCGCCTCGCCAAGGTGGCGCACACCATGCTGGAAGACATCGACAAGGAGACGGTCGACTTCCAGGAGAACTACGACAGCTCCGAGCGCGAGCCGGTGGTTCTTCCGGCGCGCTTCCCGAATCTGCTGGTCAATGGCGCCGGCGGCATCGCCGTCGGCATGGCCACCAACATCCCGCCGCACAATCTGGGCGAAATCGTCGATGCCTGCGTGGCGCTGATCGACAACCCGGCGCTGAACGAGGACGCGCTGATGGAGATCGTGCCCGGCCCGGATTTCCCTACCGGCGGACAGATCCTCGGCCGCGCGGGCATCATCCACGCCTACCGCACCGGCCGCGGCTCCATCGTCATGCGCGGCAAGGTCGCGACCGAGACGATCCGCAAGGACCGCGAGGCGCTGATCGTCACCGAGATTCCGTATCAGGTGAACAAGGCGGCGATGGTGGAGAAGATCGCCGAGCTGGTGCGCGACAAGAAGATCGACGGCATCGCCGACCTTCGCGACGAATCGGATCGCGACGGCGTGCGTGTCGTGATCGAACTGCGGCGCGACGCGATGGCAGAAGTGGTGCTGAACCAGCTCTACCGCTTCACGCCGCTGCAAACGACCTTCGGCGCCAACATGGTGGCGCTGAACGGCGGCAAGCCCGAGCTGCTGACGCTCAAGGACATGCTGGCGGCATTCGTCGCCTTCCGCGAGGAGGTCGTAAGCCGCCGCACGAAATACCTTCTGACGAAAGCGCGCGAGCGCGCCCATGTGCTGGTCGGCCTCGCCATCGCCGTGGCCAATATCGACGAGGTCATCCGCCTGATCCGCACCTCGCCCGACCCGCAGACCGCGCGCGATGCCCTGATGGCGCGCGACTGGCCGGCCGAAGACGTGGCCCCGCTGATCGCGCTCATCGACGATCCGCGCCACCGCATCGGCGCGGACAATACCTACCGGCTGTCGGACGCCCAGGCCCGCGCCATCCTCGACCTCAGGCTGCAGAGGCTCACGGCGCTCGGCCGCGACGAGATCGCCGACGAACTCAACAGGATCGGCGAGGCAATTGCCGATTATCTCGACATTCTGCGTTCGCGCCAGCGCATCCTGACGATCGTCAAGGAAGAGCTGACTGCAATTAAGGCCGAGTTCGCCACCCCGCGGCGCACCGAGATTCTCGACAGCGCCTCGGACCTCGAGGACGAGGACCTTATCCAGCGCGAGGACATGGTGGTGACCGTAAGCCACGCCGGCTACGCCAAGCGCGTGCCGCTCGCCACCTATCGCGCCCAGCGCCGCGGCGGCAAGGGCCGCACCGGCATGGCGACGCGGGAAGAGGATTTCGTCTCGCGCCTGTTCGTGGCCAGCACGCACACTCCGGTGCTGTTCTTCTCCTCGCGCGGCATGGTCTACAAGATGAAGGTCTGGCGCCTGCCTCTCGCGGCGCCGCAGGCGCGCGGCAAGGCGCTGATCAATCTTCTGCCGCTGGAGGAAGGCGAGCGGATAACCACGATCATGCCGCTGCCGGAGGACGAGTCCACCTGGGACGCGCTCGACGTGATGTTTGCCACGACCGGCGGCACGGTGCGCCGGAACAAGCTGTCGGACTTCGTCGATGTGCGCCGCTCCGGCATCATCGCCATGAAGCTCGGCGAGGGCGAGAGCATCGTCGGCGTCGAGACCTGCACCGAGGCGGACGACGTGATGCTCACGACGGCCGGCGGGCAGTGCATCCGCTTCCCGGTAACCGACGTGCGGGTGTTCGCGGGTCGCAATTCCGTCGGCGTGCGCGGCATTGCGCTGGAGGAGGGCGATACCGTCATCTCCATGTCGGTGCTCCGGCATTTCGACGCGACGCCCGCGGAACGGGCCGCCTATCTCAGGATGAGCCGCGCCGTAAGGGGCGAGGGCGAGGAAGCCGCGCCGGAGGTCGCTGCCGAGGCCGAGGAAGAGGCGAACGGCGGTGCCGGCGACCTGACTCAGCAGCGCTATGCGGAGATGAGCGCCGCGGAGCAGTTCGTCCTGGCGGTATCCGAAAACGGCTACGGCAAACGGACCTCGTCCTTCGAGTACCGCATCACCCGCCGCGGCGGGAAGGGCATTGTCGCCATGGCGGTCAACGAGCGGAACGGCAAGCTGGTGGCCGCCTTCCCTGTCGAGCACAGCGATCAGGTCATTTGCGTCACCGACGGCGGTCAGATCATCCGGATTCCGATTGACGACGTGCGCGTCATCGGCCGCGGCACGCAGGGCGTCATTCTCTTCGATACGGAGGGCGCCAAGGTCGTCTCGGTCGAGAGGCTGAGCGACGACGACGCCGGCGAGGCGCAGGAGCAGGCCGCCGGCAAGTAGGCGAAAAAAGTAACCGCCGGCCCGAAGGCCGGCGGGAGAGGGGACAGGGAGGCTCCTTTTGGTTCCTGGGGTCCGCCGCTCAGCCGCCGTCGGCGACCGGGATCCGTGTCAGCACAGAGGTTCCGGCGCGGCGCGTTTCGACCGTGACGTAGCGCTCGTCCGCCGGGCCCGACGCGACGACGAGACGGTCGCCGCGCGGGGCGATCAGCCCGCCGACCGTGGGCACAGCCGCAGTGACACCGGCGATGCCGACGCCCGCGATCGCGGCGGCAAGAAGAAGCCCGGCTGCGTAGACTGGGATGCGCATTGTTCTGCCCTCCTGATCCGAAACTGTTGCCGTGAAATCTGCCTGACCCTGCCTGAACGGAGACGGATCGCGCCGTTCATCTGACATTCAGAGCCGTGACGATCTCGCCCGACGGCTGCCCGGAAAAAGCCTCGAATCCCACCGTGTTCCCGAACACATCGCGAACGAGCCGGCCGTGAACCGGCTCGCCGAGGATGCGGTACTCGGCCGGCTCGAAAAACGCGCCGGCATCGAGCGTGCGGCCGAAATGGATGCCCGCGGCGGACGTGACGCCGAGAGAAAGGACGATAAGAATGCGGCTGATGGCGGTCATGGCACCCTCCCTGGATTTCGTGGGGGATCATGCGCCCGCTCGTCTGAACCGGACCCGAGCGGCCGGTTTATCCGCCGTTCAGGGGCAGGTGGCGCGCGTTCCTTGCCCGCGCCGGTGCGTCAGGCTAATCAGGCGCGGGCTCCCGGCCCGGACCATCCGCCAGCGAGGCGACGATGACGCGCACCGCGCTCTACCCCGGCAGTTTCGATCCGGTCACCAACGGACATCTCGATATTCTGAAGGCGGCGCTCGAGATCGCCGACCGCGTGATCGTCGCGATCGGCACGCATCATGGCAAGCTGCCGCTTTTCAGTTTCGACGAGCGGGTGGAGATGCTGAAGGGCACCGGTCTCGTCGGCGACCGCGTTTCCATCGTGCGCTTCGACGGGCTGACGGTCGACGCAGCGCGGACCAATGGCGCCACGATTCTCATTCGTGGACTGCGCGACGGCACCGATCTCGACTATGAGATGCAGATGAACGGCATGAACCGGGCGCTGGCTTCCGACATACGCACAATTTTCTTACCGGGCTCGCCCGAGACGCGACACATATCCGCGACGCTGGTTCGGCAGATCGCGAGCCTTGGCGGCGACGTGTCGGCTTTCGTTCCAAACAATGTGGCCCGAAAGCTGACACAAAAGTTCGCATCATGAGAGTGCCGTATCGAACGGCGGGGCTGCACGTGCATTCTTCGCGCGCGTTGTCAGCGGGGTAAACGAGGAGGGATCGGCCGATGGCTGGAATGGATGCGGAAAACACCCTGATCGTGGAAACCACCAGGGGCAGCGCGACAATCGAGATGCGGCCCGACCTGGCGCCCAACCACGTCGCCCGCATCAAGGAACTGGTGCGGCAGGGCTTCTACGACGGCGTGCCCTTCCACCGGGTGATCGACGGCTTCATGGCGCAGACCGGCGACCCGACGGGCCGCGGCACCGGCGGGTCGGGCCAGAATATCGAGGCCGAGTTCACGCGCGAACCCCATGTACGCGGCACGGTCTCCATGGCACGCGCCGCCCACCCCGACTCCGGCGACAGCCAGTTCTTCATCTGCTTCGACGAGGCCCCCTGGCTCGACGGTCAGTACACGGTGTGGGGGCAGGTCGTCGAAGGCATGGAGAACATCGACCGGGTGAAGCGCGGCGAGCCGGTGGTCGACCCGGACCGCATCACGTCGATACGCGTCGCGGCCGATATTCGCCAGGAGGCCTCCGTCGGCTGAATTCGTGCCTGGCAGGAGCGGAAGGCGCGGGCGCCGTTCGCCCGGACTGGCCGCGCCGGCGCATTGGGAGTAGTACGGTCCCCTTCGAGCCGGGCCCAGCGACGGGCCGGCCGAAGGGAGGCATGACCATGACGGCCTACAATATCGTCCGGATGCGCGTGAAACCCGGCCGCGAGAAGGAATTCCTGGACCTGCACAGAAACGACAGCACCGGAATGACGGCGCGTTTGCTGAAGAACGGCTTCCGGAAGGGTGCGATAGTCAGGACCGGCGACCGATCGTATTGCTTCGTCGGCGAGTGGGACAGCTTCGACTCGATAGTGAAATCCCGTGACGACATGATCGGGAACCTCAACGCAATGCGCGACATGCTCGAGGATCTCGGAAACGGGCTCGGCGTTACGGATCCCATTTCGGGCGAGGCGATCGTCGAACTTGGGAAGCCGGGCCGCTGAAGCAGCGAATGCAACGGGTGTCGGCGAGAGAACGAATTGCTGAGGGGTTCGACCTCGCCGGCTACCTGGAGCGGATCGGCTATGCCCGACCGCGCACGCCGACCTTGTCCGCACTGCGCGAACTCCACGCAAGGCACACTGCGGTCATTCCGTTCGAGAACATCGACCCGCTGATGGGCCGCCCTGTGGCGCTCGACCTGCCGGCGCTTCAGGCGAAGATCGTGCGTGGGCGCCGGGGCGGTTATTGCTACGAGCAGAACACGCTGTTTGCCGCCGCACTCGACGCGCTGGGATTCGCCGTTACGCGGCTGGCCGCCCGCGTCCGCTGGAACGCGCCGCCGGAAGCACCCGAAGGCCCGCGCACACACATGCTGCTGCGCGCGGATATCGCCGGCACGGCCTATGTCGCGGACGTGGGTTTCGGCGGCTACATTCTCGCTGGCCCGCTGATCCTTGCGCCGGGACTGGAGCAGACGGACTGGGGCAATCGCGTGCGCTTCGTCGAGAACGACGGGCGCTACACACTTCAGCTCTACCGCTCGGGCGGCTGGCATGACATCTATCGTTTCACCCTCGAGCCGCAACTTCCTGCAGACTTCGCCCTAGGCAACTGGTGGACCTCCACCCACCCCGCGGCACTTCTGACCGGCAATCTCCTCGCCGAACGGCTCACCCCTGAAGCACGTTTCAGCCTCTTCAACGCGAAGCTCACGACCCGCCATGCCGGCGGCGGGATGGAAGAGCGAAGCCTCGCCGGACCGGACGACCTCGAGCGGGTGCTGACCGGGATTTTCGCCATCGAACCCCCGGCGTCGCCCCGGGAAATCTGGGCGCGCCTGCCAGGGGACCGACCCTGAGGCCCGCCATCGCCTTTGCCCACGAGCCCTGTCGGCGTTAGGTAGCAGACATGCGCGTCGATCTGTTCGATTTCGACCTGCCCGAGGACCGCATCGCGCTCCGCCCCGCGCGGCCGCGCGACAGCGCCCGCCTCCTTGTCGTGGGACCGGGCGGAGCGCTGGAAGACCGCATAGTTCGCGATCTCCCGGATTTGCTTGCGCCCGGCGACGTGTTGGTGCTCAACGATACCAGGGTGATCGCCGGCGCTCTCGAAGGCGAACGCCGGCGCGGCAGCGCGGTCGCCCGCATTTCCGTGAACCTGCACAAGCGCACGGGCGCCTCGGAATGGCTGGCCTTCGCGCGGCCCGCCAAACGGCTGCAGGCGGGCGACCGAATCCGCTTCGGGGCGCCGCAGGACCGCGCCTGTCTGATCGGGGGGCTGGACGCAACCGTGGCCGCGGTGAACGAGGGCGGCGAGGTGCGCCTCGCCTTCGACCTGGCAGGCCCGGCACTCGACGACGCGATCGCTTCCATCGGCCACATGCCGCTGCCGCCCTACATCGCGTCGCGCCGGCACGAGGATGAGGCGGACCGGACGGACTACCAGACCGTTTACGCCCGCGAGGAGGGAGCCGTCGCGGCGCCGACCGCGGGACTGCATTTCACGCCCGAACTTTTCGAGCGGCTGGCTGCGCGGGGCGTGCGCCGCGAAACCGTAACGCTGCATGTCGGTGCCGGTACCTTTCTGCCGGTGAAGGATGAGGATACCGGGGCGCACCGCATGCACGCGGAATGGGGGCGGATCGACGAACGCGCCGCCGAGGCTCTGAACGAGGCGCGCGCGGCGGGCGGCAGGATCGTTGCGGTCGGCACCACGTCGCTTCGGCTTCTGGAGACCGCGGCCGACGAAGAGGGGCAAATCCGCCCCTTCGCAGGGGAGACCGACATCTTCATCACGCCCGGCTACCGTTTTCGCGCGGTCGATCTCCTGATGACGAATTTCCACCTGCCGCGATCGACGCTCTTCATGCTTGTATCGGCGTTCTCCGGGCGCCAGACCATGCTCGCCGCCTACCGGCACGCCATCGCGGCCGGCTACCGCTTCTACTCCTACGGTGACGCGTGTCTGCTCCACCCGCAGAAGCCCTGACGGAAGCCTTCGCCTTTCGGGTCCTGGCAACCGACGGCCCCGCCCGCCGGGGCGAGATCGTCACGCCGCGGGGTGCGATCCGCACGCCGGCCTTCATGCCCGTCGGCACGGCGGGCACCGTGAAGGCGATGTATCCCGGGCAGGTGCGCGACCTCGGTACCGACATCATCCTCGGCAACACCTACCACCTGATGCTGCGGCCCGGCGCCGAGCGCGTGGCGAAGCTCGGCGGGCTCCACGTCTTCGCCAACTGGCCGTGGCCGATCCTTACCGACTCCGGCGGCTTTCAGGTCATGTCGCTCGCACAGCTCCGGAAGCTCGATGAGAATGGCGTCGTGTTCCAGTCGCACATCGACGGGACGACGCACGAGCTGACGCCGGAACGCTCCATCGAAATCCAGACGCTGCTCGACGCAGACATTCTGATGCAGCTCGACGAATGCATCGCGCTGCCGGCGGACCGGACGGAGCTGGAGCGCGCCATGCGCCTTTCGCTGCGCTGGGCCGAACGCTGCCGCGCCGCCTTCGGGCGGCGGCAAGGGCGCGCTCTCTTCGGCATTGTGCAAGGCGGCGACGATGAAAGGCTGCGGCGAGAATCCGCAGCGGTACTGACGGCGATGGACTTCGACGGCTACGCCGTCGGCGGCCTCGCGGTCGGCGAGCCCCAGGAAACCATGCTCCGCATCCTTGCGGCGACCGCTCCCGCGCTTCCGGCCGAACGACCGCGCTATCTCATGGGCGTCGGCACGCCGGACGACATCGTGGAGTCGGTCGCGCGCGGCATGGACATGTTCGACTGCGTAATGCCGACGCGTGCCGGCCGCCACGGGCTGGCCTATACGCGCTTCGGCAAGATCAATCTGCGCAACGCGCGCCATGCCGACGACCCGCGGCCGCTCGACGCCGCCTCCGACTGTCCGGCCTCGCGCGACTACTCCCGCGCCTACCTTCACCACCTGGTCCGCGCCAACGAGATTCTGGGGGCGATGCTCGTGACCTGGAACAATCTCGCCTATTACCAGTCGCTCATGCAGGGCCTGCGCGACGCAATCGCCGCCGGCCGCTTCGACGATCATCGCGCGGCATTGAAGGAAGCATGGGCGCGCGGCGACGCCTCGGGCGTCTAGCCTAGATCGCGGTACCCGGATTCTTGCGAAGCAGGCAGCCGGCAATCAGCCACGAACCGTCGTTCTGCCGCTCGAACGTGTAGAGCGCCACGTAGGAATGACCGTCGTGCCCGCCAAGATAGACAACCTGGATCGGCCCGCTTGGCGTCTCGACCAGCTCGCCGAAGAGGACCGACCGCGGCCGGTAGACTGGCGGATAACCCTCCCGCACCGTCTTCATGAAGTCTTCCGCATCCGAGAAGATCGAGTGGACGCGGGAGCCGGCGAAGCCGAACGCGGCCTCCCCGTCGTCGCGCTGGAAGGCATCGAGCTGGTTCTGCACGAGCGTCTGCAATGCCGCGCGCTCATCCGCCGTCAACGGCCCGGCCGCAGGCGAATCGGCCCATGCCGGCATGGCGGCGAACACCAGAACGCAAATTGCACGGAAAGCACGAAGGACAAGGTGGATTCGCATGGGGCGACTCCTTCTATCCCTTCGCGCCAAGTCTATACCGGGCCGCTTTCGCGAATGTTGCCCGAAAGCCGCAATTCGGCGGATTCTGTTGACCGGCCGGACCCGCGCCGATACGGTCCGCGCCGTTCCGGCGGTGTTCCGATCCGGTCGGCGCGAGCGCGTAGCTCAGGTGGTAGAGCAGCTGACTTTTAATCAGCAGGTCCCGGGTTCGAGCCCCGGCGCGCTCACCAGGGACATCAATCGCTCGCAGGCCAAACGCATTTCGCGAGCTTCTTGAACTCGTGCACACCCAACGCTCCGAACGTCACGAGCATGACCCTCTTCTTGGCAGCGGGCTCTGGCAGAATTGAGCGGCGTTCAGGTCAACCGCCGGTTAACACGCGCGGCATGCCCGCCGATTCACCATGACTCCGCTAGCTCCCTGCCGACGCGGCCCCGGGATGGCAGACTGTGTCAGGGCAGGCGCTCGGCCGGGATCCTCGGCAACGGAGAGGTGGGACGGCGATGGCGAAGCGCCCGGCATGGAGGCAGATTTGTCTGGTCCTGGTCGTCGGCACTTTGGGGACGGTGCTCATGCGCCATGACACGCTGGAGCTTCGCGCGGAAGACCGCGTTGCGGCAAGCGGCAAGGCCGCGATCGATCCCGTGCGCTACCGGCACGCGGTGGCTCATCTCGCGTCGGAGGAGATGGAGGGTCGCCGCGTCGGCACGCCGGGCGGGCGCCGCGCGATCGAATATATCCGCGCCACCTTCGCCGGCATCGGATTGCAGCCGCGCCGGAACGGCCGCTACCTCCAGCCCTACGATCACGACTACAAAGGCACCGCCAGGGCCGCCAATGTCATCGGCATCGTCCCCGGCAACGACCCGATCCTGAAGCGGCAGGCAGTAATCGTGACCGCGCATTTCGATCATCTCGGGCGCAACCGCGACAATGGTTGCCCCGAGGGAAAACGCGGCAATTGCATCAAATACGGCGCCAACGACAACGCCACCGGCGTCGCCGCGCTGTTCGAGCTGGCGCACGCATTCATGGCGGTGGGCAGGAAGCTGAAACGCACCGTCGTCTTCGTCGCCTTCGACGGGGAGGAATGCGGCTGCACCGGCTCCAACCATTATGTATTCCGCGATCCGGATTTCCCCCCGCGCCAGACCGTCCTGGCCGTCAACATCGATCAGATCGGCCGCGGGGGTCGCCTGCAGACGCACAAGATCGACAAGGAGACCGGCTTCGGCGAGGATTGCGACGTCGACGGCGAGGTGTTCGCGCGCCGCGGCATGCGCGCGGTAAGCTTCGTCGGCAAGAACAACAATTACCATCAGTGCACCGACACGGTGGACACGATCGACTTCGGCAAGGCGATCGAGACCGTGCACCGCGCCTTCGATGTGGCTTGGGCGGCGGCTCAGGGGCCGGCGGAATAGGGCAGGGTCCGAACGCGCGGTCCGCCGCTCCACGGATCGCCGGCAGTGTGTGCGCGGCTGGCCAACAGCGCAGGCACGGGCTATCGAAGCTTGTTCATCTAGGACGAGCAGGAGGATCGCGTTTTGACGAATCATGTTCCGATCGGGGCGTTCGCCCGCGCCAGGGACGAGGGCGAGGCCCGGTGGTGGCTTGGATCGCTCGCAGTCATCAAGGCGACGGCGGCGGAAACTGCCGGATTGTTCACTCTGGTCGAGGTGCTGGAGAACGAGGGCGAAGCACCGCTCCACGTCCATCACCGCGAAGACGAAACCTTTGTCGTTCTCGAAGGTGAGATCGTTTTCGAGATAGGTGACATGACCGTCGAAGGGCGGCCGGGGTCGGTTGCTTTTGCGCCGAGAAGCATTCCGCATCGCTACACCGTGAAACGCGGTCCGGCGCGGATGCTGTTCCTACTGACGCCGGGCGGATTCGAGGACCTGGTGCGCGCCACAAGCGATCCGGCGCTTGAATGGCGGATCCCGCGGGAAGGCGAGGGGATGCCGGATTTCGAGAGGCTGCCGGAAGTAGTGAAGCGCTTCGGGGCGGAACTGTTGTCCTGACGCCTCGGCTCAGCCCGCAAACGCCGGCACAATCCACCACACAACCGCGCCGGCGGCTGCAGCGATCGCGGTGACCCCCGCGAACGGCAGGAAATAGCCCGGAGGCCCGACGGCCACGGCGACCGCTACGCGCGCTCCGGCGTTGAGCGCGATCGCAAGCAGGATTGCGGCGGCGGCCGTGGCGGCGGTCACGCCCGCGCCGACGAGACGCGCCGCCGTCAGCGCCGCCACGTCCACGTCGAATATGCCGGAGAAGGCCGATGTGAGGATCACGCTGCCCGAGCCGAACTGACCGGTGAGAGCGGCGCTCAGCGCCGCAACGATCACGAAGCTCACAGCGAAGACGAAAAGCGGCAGGATTTCGAACGGGTTGCCGAGCTTCGCGTCGCTGGCCTTCTCCGTCCAATTCCTGCCGAGGAGCAGGAAGCCGCCGGCCCCGAACACGACCGCTGCCGCCGCAACGGGCGCGACGAGGAACAGCGCGACCTCGGGCTTCACAACGAGAACGATCCCGAACACGCGAAGCGCCGAGACCATTGCGGCGAGTACTGCGCCGGCCGCCATCGGGCGCACCGGATCGCCCGATTTCGCGCGCCGCCCGAACGCCACCGTGACTGCGGTCGAGGAAACGAGCGCGCCCGCCAGGCCGCTCACAAGAATCCCCCTGCCGGGACCGAGGAGCCGCACGGCAATATACCCGGCATAGGAGATCGCGGCTGTAAGTACCGTGAAGAACCAGATCTCCCAAGGGTTCACGCCGCCCCAGGGATCGACGGTGCGGTTGGAGAGAAGCGGGAGCACCACGGCCGTCATGCCGAGCAGGAGAAGCGCCGAGCGCAGCTCCACCCAGGACATCTTGCGCAGGAGGTCGTGCAGCACTTGCCGGCTCGCGAGTACCCCGGCAAGCACGACACCTGCGGCAGCGGCCGCCTGATAGTCGCCGGCAACCGCGATCCCGCCGAGGCCGAAGACGAGCAGCGCCGCGATCACGCCAGTGACGCTGTAGGTCTCGTCATGCTGCGCCTCGCGCCAGGCGAACCAGGTGAAGACGGCCGCAAACCCGAGAAAACCCGCGACGAAGACGTAAGGATTCGTGAACGCGGCCGAGAGCGCCGCGAACACGCCGCCAAGCAGTCCACAAAGCCCGTAGGTGCGGATTCCTGCCGTGCGGCTGCCGGCCGGCGCGTCGCGCTCGCGCCAGCCGCGCTCGAGACCGACGACAAGGCCGATCATCAGCGACAGCCCGAGACGGAGAATGAGATTCTCGACCATGCGGAAGCACCGCTACTGCACGGCGGCGCACATTGCAAAAGCGGCGGCAGGAGTCCGGCTTTTCAGCCGTTCATCTGGCGGGCCGAGAGGAAGAGGCCGATCAGCGCCGCGAACCCGATCGTCACCCAGATGAGGGTGCGGGCGTTGAACTCCGGGATCCCGATTCGCGAAACGGTGATCTGGTTCAGGGAGACGGGCGTGGCGTCCACGCGCGCGGCGGGATGCGGTGCCGGCTCCGGCTTCTTCGCCGGCTCGATCGTGCCGTCGCCGCCGACCACATTCCTGCGTTCCACGAGGCCCGACCGGTAGAGGGTGCCGTCCCCGGCGAGGGCGGTGCCATCCACCTCGTCGGCAAAGGCCATCACATGCGACGGAGGAAGCGCGGTCGCGGGCGGCACTGGCACCGCCTCGCCAAGATCGACGGTGCGGGTCCCGGGACGCGGCTTGGGCGTCGAGGAATCGAGGCTCGCCGTCTGCGCCGGCGCCGGCTGGGCCGGCGCCTGGTCGAGGAGCGGCGGACCGGGTACGCGCTCCGCAACTGCGGCCTCCCGCGCGCCATCCGGCGCCGGGACCGCCGCAGACGGCACGGATCGAGCGGCAGCAGCCGATACGGATGTCTCCGGATGGTCGGGGCGCGGCGGCGGCGGGTTGGGGAGGTGTGCTTCGGCCGCCACGCGCAACGGCGCAGCTTCAGGGATCGGAACGTCGCTCAGGGGGATGTTGTCGAGCGACGAACATCCGGCCGGCAAAAGAACGACAGCAGCCCAAAGCAAGATGCGGCGCACGGTATCCCCCACCCGTGGCTTCATCCGGCATGCACCGGTTGCCGCATCGAGGCAATTCTACGCGAGAATGCCCGCAGGCGTTGCAGCACCGGCGCAACAATCAAGATCAAAGTCAGACCGCAAGATCAAAGTCAGACCGCGGCCCGGCCCTCATCGGAGAGCGCCCTCCGATCGTTCAAGGCGCGGTGAATGAAGTGTAAAAACAACCGATGATAATGTTCAACAAGTTGGAACAAAAATAACAGAAAACATGGAATTCGGATGCGCGTTGATTAATAATAGTTTACTCGCAATCCAAGTAATTGCGTATTGATTTAATTCGATCTGAGCTCTTAAATCGTACCCATCGGTCGGGCAGCCACCAACGGGGATTGCCCAAGCATTCGAAAGTACAGGTGAAAGTCATGATCAAAGCAGTCGTGGTTCGGTTTCTCCGCGACGAGGCCGGCGTTACGGCCATCGAGTACGGCCTGATTGCCACGCTGGTCGGGGTTGCAATCATCGCGGGCGCGACGGCGCTTGGCGGCCAGCTCAACCAGACCCTCGAGTTCATTGCCAGCACGGTCGGGGCGGCATCCTCCTAGACCCGGAGGCCCCGGCGGCCCGAGCGCTTTGACGACCCCCAGGCCGGTGGACACGTTCACCGGCCCTTGACGCTGCGACGGGCCGTACTCAAAGAAAGGTGACTGGGGCCCGGCAGAGGCCTCCCCTATAAGCGGACCCGCGCGGGCCCGGAGCAAAAGGCGAATGGCAATCGACGTGACGCTTGGCGGCGCCGCCGTCGCCGGTCTGCTGTCCTTCGTCTCGCCCTGCGTTCTGCCGCTGGTGCCGCCTTATCTGTGCTTCCTCGCCGGTGTGACGCTCGACGAGCTCACCGGTACCGAAAGGATCGAATCCCCGCGACTGCGCGTTGTCGGCACCGCAACGGCGTTCGTCGCCGGCTTCTCGGCCGTGTTCGTTTCGCTGGGCGCATCCGCCAGCGTCTTCGGCCGCTTCCTGACGGAGCTGCTGTCCTACCGGGTCAATCTCCTCGGTCTCGACGTCAACCTTCTGCCGCTCCTCACCGGACTGGTCATCGTCGGCATCGGCCTGCATTTTCTCGGTGCCTATCGACTGGCATTCCTCAATCGGGAGGCCCGCCTGCACGTGAAGCAGCGTCCAGCCGGCCCGCTCGGCGCGTTCTTCGTCGGCGTGGCTTTCGCATTCGGATGGACGCCCTGCATCGGCCCGGTGCTCGGTACGATCCTCGTGGTCGCGGGCACAGAGAATACCGCGGCACAGGGGGCGACGCTGCTAGGCGCCTATTCGATCGGGATGGGATTGCCGTTCGTCGCCGCCGCCCTGTTTGCCGGTCCGTTCATGGACCTGATGAAGCACTTCCGGCGCTACATGCTGACGGTGGAAAAGGCGATGGGCGCGCTGTTGGTGCTGACCGGCATCCTGTTCATCAGCGGCCAGATGACGGCGCTGTCGTTCTGGTTGCTGGAGACTTTCCCCGCGCTGGGTCAGCTCGGCTGACTACGGCCGCAGCGGCTGCTCGCCCGCATACCTTGTCGTTCGACAGGTCGCGCCGAGCGCCTTGAACTTGGCACATGCAACGGCCGCCGCGCCCGCATCGGAAAACGGCCCCGCGACAAGGTAGGTTTCCTGCCCGCCGGCACCCTGGCGCGTTGCCACCATCGGCTTGAGGGGCTTGACCAGATCCGGGTCTTTCTTCGTGAGCGCCTGCCAGCGGGACTGCACCTTCGTGATCGAGTCGAAACGACCGAGATCGACGCCGAACACGGTGCGCGTCGCGACCTGGGGCGGCCGGGGCGTCGGAATGGGTGGACGCACAGGCTTCGCCACGGCGGGCGGCTCGTTCGCCGGCGGAGCCGGATCGGCAAGCGCGATTTGGACCTGCTGAAGCTCCTCCGGCTCCATGGCATCGCCTTCGCCGATTACGTCCAGCGGCTGTTCGGGGATCGACGCCGTCTCGATCGGATCGGGATCGGCCGGCGCGTTGGCCGCTTCCGCGGACGCAACGGCGGGCGCCGCACCGGGAACCGCCACGCGCGCAGGGCTGTCCGAAGGCGATCCAGCCGCGGTTGAGTCGATCGATTGCGCGGGTGAGGGCGCTGCCTCGGCGGTGTCCGTGAACCCGGCAGTCGATGGCGCCTGCGCCGGGGTCGGCGGCGGAGCGAGCGGTTCCGGAACGGTCAGGGCGACCGTCGTCGTCCGCGTGGTGCGCGCGAACGGCATCGTGGCGGCGATATGCGCGACCTCGCCCTCCATCCGGGAAATGCGGCCGGCAAGCTCCGGAATTTCCGCCAGCGTCTTGAGCTGCTTTTCGAGCTCCGCCAAGCGACTGCGCATCGCATCGCTGTCTTCGCTGAGGGTCACGATGGCCCGAAGAAGCTGTGCGTTTCGTGCCTCGAGCTTCGCGGCGAGCGACTCTTCGATCGATGCAGAAGCCGCCGGATCGGGCGAACTTGCGACCTGGACGGGACTCGGCTCGACCCCGGCTGCCAATGCCGACGCGGCCGCCCAGACGGCGACCGCAAGCCCGGCTGCCCCGCCCCACACGAGAAGCAGGCGCCGGTCCGCCGGCTCGACGGCGGCCGCAAGCTTGCCGATTTCAGCCGATATCCGCTTCCCGCCCGCCAATTCGACGTCCCCCGAATCAACGTTTTCGGCGGTATGATAGGCCCAAAACACCGCGGCCGGCCAAGCCCGCCGAAACCGCGACTTCACTGGAAGCACCCGCCGGAATCCCATCCCAGCAAGGCACCGCCCGATGTCGAAGCAAGCCAAGTCCCGAACCTGCCTCGCAATCGTCCTTGCTGCGGGCGAGGGAACCCGCATGCGCTCGGCGATGCCGAAGGTCATGCACAAGGTCGGAGGCCTGCCGATGGTCGGGCATGTCGTGAACGCGGCGAAAGCATGCGGCGCGGACCGCATTGCGGTGGTCGTCGGCAACGGCGCGGGCATTGTGCGCGATTTCGTGGCGGCCGCTGCGCCAGACGTGACTTTCCACGAACAGAAGGAGCAGCTCGGGACGGCGCACGCGGTGCTAGCCGCGAGTGCGGAGTTCAGAACGCCTGCCGACGACATTCTAATCCTCTACGGCGATACGCCGCTTGTCGGCGACAGGACGCTTCGGAAAATGCGGCGGGCGCTCGCCAGCGGGGCACACGTGGCGGTCCTCGGTTTCCATGCGCAGAACCCGGCGGGTTACGGCAGGCTGATCGAGGAGAAGGGCCGGCTCGTCGCGATCCGCGAGGAAGCGGATGCGAGCAGGGAGGAGCGCGCCATCGACTATTGCAACGCCGGCGTGATGGCGTTCGCAGGAGACATCGGGCCGCAGCTTCTGAAGTCCATCGGGAAGAACGCCGCGAAAGGGGAATATTACCTGACCGACCTGGTAGCCCTGGCGAACCGCGCCGGCCGGACGGTGGTGGCCGTCGAGGCGGACGCCGACGAGGTACTGGGCGTCAACAGCCGCGCGGAACTCGCAATGGCCGAAGCCGTCTGGCAGCAGCGCGCCCGCCGCCAGGCGATGGCCGCGGGTGTGACCATGATCGCGCCGGAGACGGTGTTCCTCAGCCATGACACAGTGCTCGGAAGAGACGTGCTCATCGAGCCGCATGTCTGGCTTGGACCGGGCGTCGCCGTCGGGGAGGGCGCAACGATCCGCGCCTATTCGCACATCGAGGGCGCGACTGTCGCCGGCGGCGCCGCCATCGGCCCGTTCGCACGCCTGCGCCCTGGCACCCGCATCGCCGCCGGAGCAAGGATCGGCAATTTCGTCGAGGTCAAGAACGCCGCCATCGGCAAGGGCACGAAGATCAATCACCTGACCTACATCGGCGACGCGAATGTCGGACCCGGCTCGAACATCGGCGCAGGTACGATCACCTGCAACTACGACGGATTCGGCAAGCACCACACGGAGATCGGTGCCGGCGTGTTCATCGGCTCCAATTCCGCTCTCGTGGCGCCGGTTACCATTGGCGACGGCGCCTATGTCGGCGCCGGCAGCACCATCACGAAGGACGTGGAGCCGGATGCACTCGCCATCGCCCGCGGCCGGCAGGAAACGCGGCCGGGCGGTGCGAGCAGGCTCCGGGCCCGGATCGGGGCGCAGCGCCTTCCGGATTGAGAAAGCGTTGGCCGACCGGACGGGTAATATTCGGAAACACGAAGTGATTCCTGCACGTTAGGCTGTACTGCTAGAAGCCCGGCAGACGGGCACGGAGAAACCGGGGCATGTGCGGAATTGTCGGAATCGTCGGCCGGACGCCGGTCGCGCCGTTGCTGGTCGATGCACTGAAGCGGCTCGAATACCGCGGCTACGATTCCGCCGGCATTGCAACCCTCGAGGACGGCCGTCTCGAACGGCGCCGCGCAGAGGGGAAGCTGCGCAATCTGGAAGCCCGCCTCGCCGGCGCCCCGCTGCACGGGCCGATCGGTATCGGACATACGCGCTGGGCCACGCACGGTGCGCCGACCGAGAACAATGCACATCCGCACGCGACCGAACGGCTTGCGCTGGTCCACAACGGCATCATCGAGAATTACCGCGAACTGAAGGCAGAGCTCGAAGCCAGCGGCCGCGTGTTCACGACCGACACCGACAGCGAGGTCATCGCGCATCTGGTGACGCGCGAGCTCGACCGCGGACTTTCGCCGGGCGAGGCGGTGCGCGCCGCGCTTGGCCGGCTGGTGGGCGCGTTCGCCATCGCGGTCCTTTTCGAGGGCAACAACGATCTCCTTGTCGCCGCCCGCCGCGGCAGCCCGCTCGCCATCGGCTACGGGAAGGGAGAAATGTTCCTCGGCTCCGATGCCATTGCGCTGGCGCCCTTCACCGACACGATCGCATATCTCAACGACGGGGACTGGGCGGAAATCACGCGCGAGGGCGTCACGATCCACGATGAGGCAGGCAATCGCGTCGAGCGGCCGGCGACCCATACGGTCGGCGTCAGCATGCTGGTCGACAAGGGCAACCACCGGCACTTCATGGCAAAGGAGATCTACGAGCAGCCGGAGGTCGTCGGTCACACGCTCGCGCACTATCTCGACCTCGCCGAACGGCGCGCCGCAATGCCGGTGGATTTCGACGTAGACCTGTCGAACATCGAGCGGATCGCGATCAGCGCCTGCGGGACGGCCTACTACGCCGCGACGATCGCCAGATACTGGTTCGAGCGCCTGGCGCGCCTGCCGGTCGACATGGATATCGCCTCCGAATTTCGCTACCGCGAGATGCCGCTCGCGAAGAACGGCCTTGCATTGTTCGTTTCGCAATCGGGTGAGACCGCCGACACGCTGGCCGCGCTCCGCTACGCGCGTTCGCAGGGGCAGAAGATTGCGGCGATCGTGAATGTGCGCGAGTCCAGCATCGCGCGCGAGGCGGATTTCGTCCTGCCCACGCTGGCCGGGCCCGAGATTGGCGTTGCCTCCACCAAGGCATTCACCTGTCAGCTCGCCGCGCTCGCCGCGCTCGCCGTCGCCGCCGGCCGTGCGCGCGGCGTGCTGACGGAGGATGCCGAACGCGAGCTTGTTGCGCGGCTCGCCGAGGTACCGCGTCTGATGGTGCAGGCGCTTCGGCTGGAGCCGGAGATCGAGAGGCTCGCGCCCGAACTCGCCAAGGTGAACCACGTCCTCTATCTCGGCCGGGGCACCAACTTCCCGCTCGCGCTCGAAGGCGCGCTGAAGCTGAAGGAAATCTCCTACATTCATGCCGAGGGATACGCGGCCGGGGAACTGAAGCACGGCCCGATCGCGCTGATCGATGCGACGATGCCGGTGATCGTCATTGCGCCGCACGATGCGACCTTCGAGAAGACAGCGTCGAACATGCAGGAAGTCGCCGCGCGCGGCGGCCGCATCGTGCTGATCACCGATGAGCGCGGCGTGAGGGAAGCCGGAATCGAGCCAATGGCGACGATCGTGCTGCCGGAAATGACGCCGACGATCGCGCCACTCGTTTACGCGATTCCTGTGCAGCTCATCGCCTATCACACAGCCGTATGCATGGGCACGGATGTCGACCAGCCGCGTAACCTCGCCAAATCGGTGACGGTGGAATAACCTCGGCCGGCAGCGACGCACGGTGGCCAGGGCAGGAAACATGACATCTCCCGGCGAACCGACTCCGGAACCGGTCCGGCAAACCCGGCGCAGCGCGCTTTCGCACCGGCTTCGCAACTATTTCCTGACCGGTCTGGTACTGGTCGCTCCTGTCTTCGTTACGCTCTGGATCATCTGGTTCCTCGTCGGCTGGGTCGACGGGCTGATCAAGCCGCTGATCCCTCGGCAATATAATCCCGACAATTACCTGCCGTTCCCGGTTCCCGGATTCGGCCTTCTCGTCGGGCTGATCGCGCTGACGCTGATCGGCGCGTTGACCGCCAACCTCGTCGGCCGCACGCTTGTTGCCTTCGGCGAGCGCCTCCTCGACCGGATGCCGCTCGTACGAACGATCTATCGCGGATCGAAGCAGATATTCGAAACGGTGTTCTCCGGCTCGGCGAAACAGTTTCAGCGCGCCGGCCTTATCGAATATCCGCGGCGCGGCCTCTGGGCGGTGGTCTTCGTCGCGACCAGCGCAAGGGGCGAGATTGCCGCCCGGATCGACGATTCCGGCGAAGAGGTGTTGTCCGTATTCCTGCCGACGACGCCGAATCCCACCTCCGGTTTCCTTCTCTATGTCAAGGCCTCGGACATCATTCTTCTCGACATGACGATCGAGGAGGCCGCCAAGCTCGTCATCTCCGCCGGCCTCGTCGCGCCCGATTACCCGCCAAAGGCGATGGACATCGCCGCGCGGCGTCAGCCGGCGCGCAGCAACCTCACCGCGGCATCGCGGGAGAACAGATAGAGGAGCGTGCGGACTGCCTGGCCGCGCCCGCTCGCAAGCTCCGGATCCGCGATCAGCAACAGTCGCGCCGCATCGCGCGCCGCCTCCATGAGATCGGCGTGGGCGCCGGGGTCGACCAGATGAAAGAGCGGCATCCCGGACTGCCGCGTGCCCAGTACCTCGCCGCCGCCGCGCAGCCCCAGATCTTCCTCCGCGATCCGGAACCCGTCCTCGGTATCGCGAACGACCTTGAGCCGTTCTCTGGCTACCTCGCCCAGCGGTGTCTTGTAGAGGAGGAGACAGGTCGATGCCGCCCTGCCCCGCCCAATCCGGCCCCGAAGCTGGTGAAGCTGGGAAAGCCCGAACCGCTCGGCATGCTCGATCACCATGATCGTCGCGTCGGGAACGTCGACCCCGACTTCGATGACAGTCGTTGCAACCAGAATGCGCGCCTCGCCAGCGCGGAACCGCTCCATCGCCGCGTCCCTCTCGGTGGGCTTCATCTGGCCGTGGACGAGCGCCACCGCCTCGCCGAACCGCTCCCGGAGCGCGGCGGCGCGCTCCGTGGCCGCCGCGAGATCGGTCTCCTCCGACTCCTGCACGAGCGGGCAGACCCAGTAGATCTTCTTGCCGTCGGCGATGGCCCTCCCGACGCGGTCGATCACGTCGTCGAGCCGTTCGAGCGGGATCGCGCGCGTGTCGATCGGCGTCCGGCCCGGCGGCTTCTCCGTGAGCGCCGAAACGTCCATGTCTCCGAAACAGGTCAGCATCAGCGTGCGCGGGATCGGCGTCGCGGTCATGACGAGAATGTCGGTGGCGTCGCCCTTCGCGGCAAGCGCCAGCCGCTGGTGCACACCGAAGCGATGCTGCTCGTCCACCACGGCCAGCGCGAGATCGCGGAACGATACGCCCGCCTGAAACAGGGCATGCGTGCCGATCAGTATGTCGACGGTACCGTGCGCGACCTTCTCCAGAAGAACCGAGCGCTCTTTCCCGCGCTCCCGTCCGGTCAGCAATGCGACCCGAAGCGCCCCCGCCTCCGCGAGCGGGCGGATCGTCTCGAAATGCTGGCGCGCGAGAACCTCCGTCGGCGCCATCAGGGCGGCCTGTCCGCCTGCCTCGACGACCGTCGCCATGGCGAGAAGTGCGACGACGGTCTTTCCGGAACCGACGTCGCCTTGCAGGAGCCGGAGCATCCGGTGGGAGGAACCGAGGTCCGCCGCGATATCGGCGAGCGCCTGTTTCTGACTGCCGGTCAGCTCGAAAGGCAATGCCGCGACGATCGGTCCCGTGATCCGCCCGTCGCCGTGATGCGCGCGGCCGGCCGCGCGGCGCATATGCTCCCGCGTCACCGCAAGGGCCACCTGATTGGCGAGGAGCTCGTCGAACGCCAGCCGCGCCCGGGGCGGCGCAAGCGGCCCAAGATCGGACTCCGTTTCCGGCCGGTGCGCAGCTTGGATCGCATCCCTGAAGGAGGACCAGCCCCGCTCCGCGAGGAACGCCGTGTCGATCCATTCGCCGAGGTCGGGAACGCTTTGAAGCGCCGCGGCGATTGCCTTCTGCAAGACCTTTCGCGGCAGGCCGGCCGTCATGGGATAGACCGGCTCGATCAGCGGCATCGCCGCGAATTCTTCCTCGCCGACAATGAAATCGGGATGCACCATGCTCGGCCGCCCGCCGAACCACTCCATCCGCCCGCTGACATAGCGCGTGGCGCCGACCGGCATCGCCCGTTCCAGCCACGCAGGGTTGGCATGGAAGAATGTCAACGCAATCTCTCCCGTCTCGTCATGTGCGAACACGCGACAGGGAATGCGCGGGTTGTTGCGTGGCCCCGGCTGGTGGCGGTCGATCCGCACCTTCAGAGTGACGATCGCGCCCTGCGGCGCCAGCGCGATTTCCGGCATGTGGCGCCGGTCGACAATGCCGGTCGGGAGATGGAAGAGAAGATCGACGACCCGGGCATCTTCGTCCTCCGATCCGAGCAGGAGCCTGCCGAGAATCGCACCGAGCTTCGGGCCGATCCCCTCCAGGCTTGTGACCGGCCGGAAAAGCGGATTGAGGATGTCAGGCCGCATAAACGTGAGTTGAAACAGTCATTTCCGCCTGTCAACCGCGGCCGCGACCGGAAATGCCTGGTGAGGCGCTGCAATTCCGCCGCGATTGCGTCGGTATGTTGTCGGGGCTAGAAAAAGCCGGCCGGTAACCTGACGAGTCGAGGACGGGGGTCGAGTCATGGTTTCGTCGCTGGAGGATGCCATCCGCCCACAACTCCGCGGCAGCCTCGTCTAGCGCCATGTCCGCCGCCCGCTCCGTTCTTGTCCGTTTCGTTCTCCTTTTGCTGATCGGCGGTCCCGCCGCCTACGCAGCGGTCACGCTCTTCCACCAGTCGGATACCGAGAAGGTCGTCGCCACCGCCGAAACGGCGGTAGTGCGACCAGGGAAGGACGCCCAGCGGGCGCCGGCTCCGCTCGACCGCCATCTGCCGGCAGTTCAGAACCCCGCGCCGCTCACCGCGCGCGAGCGTGCGGCCGCCGCTGCCGCTGCCGCGGAGGCCGCCGGCAAGGGCATTCCACCGCCCGAAGTCCACGCCGTCGTTCCCGATCACGATCCGGAGCTGGACCTGCCGGAAGGCATGTCGCGGAAGGAAGGGCTCCTCGGCGCGGTTGCCGAAGTGGCGGCGGTCGTACCCGACGCCGACCCGGTCTACCTGATGGCGCTTGCGGACAAGGAGTCGAACTTCGTGCCGCACGCAGAGTCGAAGAAATCCTCGGCGAGCGGCCTCTATCAGTTTACGGACGCGACGTGGCTCGAAACGGTGAAGCGCGTCGGTGCACGCTACGGCCTGCAGCACGATGCCGACATGATTCGCATGGTCGACGGCCGGCCGGTTGTGGACGATCCGGAGGTTCTGAAGGAGATCCTCGACCGCCGGAACAACCCGACCATCGCGGCGATCATGGCGGCGGAAAAGGCGAACTACGACAAGCAGCGGATCGAGCGGACGCTGGGCCACAAGCTCAACCATACCGAAACCTACATCGCCCACCTGCTCGGCACGGGCGCGGCCATCGAGTTCCTGAAGCTGATGAAGGAAGCGCCGAACACGAAGGCCGCCGACGCATTTCCCAAGGCGGCACCCGGCAACGCGCCGCTCTTTTATCGAGACACCGAAAACAGCCGTCAGGCGCTCACCGTCGCCCAGATGTACAGCCTGATCGAGCACATGATCGAGAAACGCCTGAAGGAATATGCCGAGTTCCACGACCCCGCGGCGTTGACCCACGCCTACACGGAATTCGACATCGAATAGGTCTGCTATCCCCCGTGAAACGGGGGAGGATAAGATACCTCCGATCCTTTGCGGCGGAGAAGCGCTCGACTACTACTCCCGCATGGAATCCCGCGCCCTGAACCCGATCGCCCAGTCCGTTGGATTCGTGCATCTCAGGGTGCACTCCGCCTATTCGTTGCTTGAGGGCGCGTTGCCGCTGAAGCGGCTTGCCGAGCTTGCGGTCGCCGACCGCCAGCCCGCACTCGGCATCGCCGACACCGGGAACCTCTTCGGCGCGCTCGAATTCTCCGAGACGCTCGCCGAGAAGGGCGGGCAGCCCATCGTCGGATGCCAGGTCGCGGTCGATTTCGGCGACACGCACAATGCGGGCGCACGCAGCGCCGCGTCGAAGGACCTGCCCTCGATCGTGCTGATCGCAGCCACGGAAGAGGGTTATCGCACACTCGTCGGGCTCGTGTCGCGATCCTTCGTCGAGCATGAGGCGGTAGAAAAGCCGCACATCCGTGTTGACTGGCTGGGGCAAACGGAGGGTCTGATTGCGCTGACGGGCGGCCCCGGCGGCCCGGTCGACCGGGCGCTCCGTGCCGGACAACCGGACGTCGCGCAGGCGCGCCTCGGCGTTCTGAAGGTACGGTTTCCCGGCAGGCTCTATGTCGAGTTGCAGCGGCACGGATTGCCGGAGGAGGCGGCCGTGGAGCCGGCGCTCATCCGGATGGCGGACGAGCAGGCATTGCCGCTGGTCGCGACCAACGAGCCGTTCTTCCCGACACGCGAGGACTTCCAGGCGCACGATGCGCTGATCGCGATCGCCGAGGGCACGGTGATCGCCGAGCCGCGACGGCGCCAGCTCTCTCCGGAGCACTATTTCAAGTCGCGCGCGGAGATGGTTGCTCTGTTTTCCGACCTCCCGGAAGCGGTGCACAACACCGTCGAGATCGCCATGCGATGCAACTTCCGGCCCGAGAAGCGGAAACCGATCCTGCCGCGCTTCGCGCAGGCCGCGACAGACGAGGAGGCCGACCGTATCGAGGCCGACATGCTTCGTCGCGACGCGCGCGCAGGCCTGGAGAAGCGGCTCGACGCAACCGGCCTCGCGCCCGGCACGACGCGGCAGGACTATTTCGACCGCCTCGACTACGAGCTCGACGTGATCGAGCGGATGAAATATCCGGGCTACTTCCTGATCGTCGCCGATTTCATCAAATGGGCGAAGGAGAAGGGGATCCCGGTCGGCCCCGGACGCGGTTCCGGAGCGGGTTCGCTGGTCGCCTGGGCACTGACCATCACCGACCTCGACCCGATCCGCTTCGGGCTCATCTTCGAGCGCTTCCTGAATCCGGAGCGTGTGTCGATGCCGGATTTCGACATCGACTTCTGCCAGGACCGGCGCGACGAGGTGATCCGCTACGTACAGCAGCGCTTCGGTCACGACCGCGTTGCACAGATCATCACCTTCGGGACGCTGCAGGCGCGCGCGGTCATGCGCGACGTCGGCCGCGTTCTGGAGATGCCGTACGGGCAGGTCGACCGGCTTTGCAAGCTGGTGCCGCAGAACCCGGCGAACCCGGTCACACTGGCGCGTGCCGTCGAGGACGAACCGCGCTTCGCCGCCGCACGTGAGGAAGACCCGAAGGTTGGGACGCTGATCGACATCGCGCTCCGCCTGGAGGGCCTGTATCGCCATGCATCGACACACGCTGCCGGCATCGTGATCGGCGAACGGCCGTTGAAGGAGCTGGTTCCGCTCTACCGCGACCCGCGCTCCGACATGCCGGTCACGCAGTTCAACATGAAGTGGGTGGAGTCGGCGGGACTGGTCAAGTTCGACTTCCTCGGCCTGAAGACGCTGACCGTGCTCGACGCGGCCGTTCGCCTGGTTCGCCGGCAGGGTATCGACATCGACCTCGCGCGCATCCCCCTCGACGACGAGGCGACATTCGCAATGCTCGCCCGCGGCGAGACCGTCGGCGTGTTTCAGGTTGAAAGCCAGGGCATGCGGCGCGCCCTGGTCGACATGCGGCCGGACCGCTTCGAGGACCTCGTCGTTCTGGTGGCCCTCTACCGGCCCGGCCCGATGGCGAATATCCCGACCTATTGCGCCCGCAAGCTCGGCAAGGAGCCGGTGGACTATCTGCATCCGGCGCTGAAGCCGATCCTCGAACCGACCTATGGTGTCATCACCTACCAGGAACAGGTGATGCAGATCGCGCGCGATCTCGCCGGCTACAGTCTTGGCGAGGCGGACCTGCTCCGCCGCGCCATGGGCAAGAAGATCCGCAAGGAGATGGAGGCGCAGCGCCAGCGTTTCATGTCCGGCGCCGTGAGGCACGGAATCGCGCCCGCGGATGCCGAGGCGATCTTCGATGCCTGCGCCAAATTCGCCGACTACGGCTTCAACAAGTCGCACTCCGCACCCTACGCTCTGATCACCTACCAGACCGCCTACATGAAGGCGCACCACCCGGCCGAGTCCCTCGCCGCGTCGATGACACTGGACACTGGCAACACCGACAAGGTTGCCGAATTCCGCCGCGAGGCGATCCGACTCGGCATTCGCGTCGAGCCGCCGTCGGTGAACACCTCCGGCCTGACGTTCGATGTCGAGAGCGGACGCATCCTGTATGCGCTCTCCGCAATCAAGGGCGTCGGCGAACAGGCGGTGGAGCATATCGTGGCGCTGCGAAAGGAGCGACCCTTCGCGGACCTCGCGGATTTCGCGAGCCGGATCAATCCGCGCATCGTCAACAGGCGCACATTGGAGAGCCTCATCGCGGCCGGCGCGCTGGACGTCCTGGAACCGGATCGCGCACGCCTGATGGCAGGTGTGGACCGAATAGTCGGCACCGCGACCCGTGCCGCCGACAGCGCCGCCGCAGGACAGGTCGAGCTTTTCGGCGGGCCGCAGGATCGCCAGCCGCTGCTCCTTCCGGTAACGGAGCCATGGCTTCCGGCCGAGCGGCTGCAGCGAGAGCACGACGCGATCGGGTTTTATCTATCCGCGCATCCGCTCGACGAATACGGCCAGGTACTGGACCGGCTGCGCGTGCAGAGCTGGGCGCAATTCTCCGAAGCGGTGCGCAGCGGCAGCGCTACCGCAGGCCGCCTTGCAGGAACGGTGACGCAGAGGCAGGAGCGCCGCACGAAATCCGGAGGACGCATGGGCATCGTGCAGTTGTCCGACCCCACCGGCTCGTACGAGGCGATCCTGTTCTCGGAGACGCTGAACGAGTTTCGCGATCTGCTTGAGCCGGGGCAATCGGTGGTCGTCATGGTAACCGCCGAGGACCGGCCTGAAGGCATCGGCGTGCGGATCAACCAGGTCGAACCGCTCGACCGGGCGCTGAAGGGCCTGACGCGGCTTCGCGTTTTTCTCAAGGATCGCAGGCCGCTGCCCCTGATCGAAAAGCAGCTTGACCCCAAGGGCGACGGCGATGTGAGCCTCGTTCTGAGCCTGGATGAAGGCAATCGGGAGGTGGAGGTGAAACTGCCGGGACGCTTCGCCGTCACGCCGGGCGTCGCAAGCGCCATTCGCGCCGTCCCGGGAGTGGAGCAGGTGGAGCTGGTGTGAATGTGCCCCGCGAGCGGGGAGAGATCACCGCCGCACTACCCGCACGGCGATACCGCTTCGCGGCTGCAAGGTAATGCGGGTGCGTGCTTCGACCGAGGCGGGATCGAGAAGCTCGAAGCGATAGAGCGGGACAAGGATCGACAGCACCGTCAGGATTTCCTGCATCGCGAAGGTCTGGCCGATGCAGACGCGCGGACCGAGCCCGAACGGGATGAAAGACCCGCGCTCGATGCGGTCGCGCCGCCCGGGGCTGAAGCGATCGGGCGCGAACAGCTCCGGCTCATGCCAGAGCGCCCGGTGGCGATGGACGATCCACGGCGAGATGATCACCTGCGAGCCGGCCTTGATACGCCGGCCGCAGAGCTCGTCGTCGGCGATCGCCTCGCGGCCCAGAAACGGCGCCGGCGGATAGAGGCGAAGCGTTTCCTCGATGAACGCCCGGGCGAAGGGAAGGCGCTCATAGTCGTTGAGACTCGCCGGGCGATTGTCCAGCATCGCGGCGAACTCCGCCGCAAGCCGCTCGTCCGCCCACGGAAAGGTGGCGAGGAGATATCCGGCCCAGGCGAGCGCGTTGGCCGTCGTTTCGTGCCCGGCTGCGAGGAAGGTGAGCACATTGTTGGCGACGATCCCCGTCGGCATCGCCTTGCCCGTGTGCGGGTCGTGCGCGTCGATGAGACGGTCCAGAAGGTCGCCGGTCGGCGGCTCGCCCGCGGCTCGCGCGGCGTTGCGCGCTGCGACGGCGCCGTCCACGATCTCGCGGAACGCCGTCAGCGCGGCACGCGCCGCGAACTTGCCGCGGCTCGGCAGCCATTCGGGCAGGTTGAAGAACGAGGCGAGATCCACGCGCCCGAGAGTCTCGAAGTAGAGCGCCATGTTCTCGTGCACATGCACACGCACATGGTCGAGCGTGCCGGAGAACACCGTCTGCGACACGATCACGTAGGTGAGGCGCTGGAACTCGCGCGCCAGGTCGAGCGGCGGCCCCCCGCCGACGCTCGGCTGCCAGCGCTCGATCATCGCCAGCGTCGCGTCGCGCATGTCGTCGAAGAGGCCGACGACCGATTTCGGGCTGAAGAGCGGCGCCGCGATACGCCGTCCGGAGCGCCAGACTTCTCCTTCGGCGGTGAGCAAGCCCTCGCCGAGTGCGGGCTTGATCCGCCGCTGCTGCTGCGAGCTCTTCCTGTAGTTCGCCGCATTGACAACGAGCACGCGCTCGATCGCCTCCGGATCGTTGACGAATGCGATGCCGCGGAACACCCGCCCGAGGAAGAAGATCGGAACCTTGTAGGCATCGGCGGTGAAGACCGAGAGCGGATTGTCGCGGACCGCCCGCCAGGCGCCAAACAGGGAAAGTGGGCGGGCGAGGGGGATCGGCGCGGCCGGTCGCGTCTTGTCGGGGATGAGCGGAACGTCGAGCTTCAGCATCGGGCGGCTACCCCAGAGCCCATGGCGAACCTTGCTCCTTTATGTGGCAACGGCAAGGCCGAAGCCCCGGAAACGGGCCCGAAGCTTGCGTTTCGATGCCCCACCCCATATAAGCGCGACCATCTCACACGCGGGGATTGGGTCAATCGGCCGGCTCGACCGGGCGAACGATCCTTCCGGTGCTCCTTGGAGCGGCGGTTTCGGCCGTCCCCCGCGGCGGAACAACCGGTAAAGGAGAAGCGCAGTCATGGCACTGCCCGAGTTCACCATGCGCCAGCTTCTGGAAGCTGGCGTGCATTTCGGCCACCAGAAGCATCGCTGGAATCCCAAGATGGCTCCGTACATCTACGGGGTCCGCAACAACATTCATATCATCGACCTGGCGCAGACCGTGCCGCTTCTCTATCGGGCGTTGCAGGCGGTGAGCGACACGGTCGCCCAGGGCGGGCGCGTCCTTTTCGTCGGCACGAAGCGCCAGGCGGCCGAGCCCATCATGAAAGCGGCCAGGCAGGCCGCCCAATACTACGTAAATGCCCGCTGGCTCGGCGGCATGCTGACCAACTGGAAGACGATTTCGCGTTCGATTGACCGCCTGAAGGAGCTCGACTCGAAACTGGAGAGCGGCGAGGTCCAGGGCCTGACGAAGAAGGAGCGTCTGACGTTGACGCGCGAGCGCGAGAAGCTGGAGAACGCGCTGGGCGGAATCAAGGACATGGGGGGCCTCCCGGACCTCCTGTTCGTCATCGATACGAACAAGGAGGCGATCGCCGTGCAGGAAGCGCGGCGCCTCGGCGTGCCCGTCGTTGCCATCGTCGACACGAATTGCGACCCGGACGGCATCACCTACCCGGTGCCCGGCAATGACGATGCCGGCCGCGCGGTCACGCTCTACTGCGATCTGGTGGCGCGCGCGGCCATCGACGGCATTTCGCGTGCGCAGGAGGCCGTCGGCATCGATCGCGGCGCGCTGGAGGAAGTCGCCGAGCCCGCGCTTGAAGGCGGCGAGGCTCCCGCCAGGGGACGTCGCGGCGCCGGACGCCGCAAGTCGGCTGCGGAGCCGGAACCTGCTTCTACGAAGGCCGAGAACGCCGACGATCTGAAGAAGATCGCGGGCATCGGGCCGGCGCTCGAAGGCAAGCTCAACGCGATGGGGATCGCGCGTTATGAGCAGATCGGCAATTTGACCGCCGAAGAGATCGAGAAGATCGACACGGAACTGAATCTCAAGGGCCGGATCGATCGCGACGATTGGGTTGGACAGGCCCGTGCCCTCATGGGCGAAACCGCCACCGCCTGAGCGCGCGGGAAACGACGGATTGAAGGACCGCAGGCTGAGCCGATGGACATTACGGCAGGAATGGTGAAGGAGCTCCGCGAAAAGACCGGAGCGGGCATGATGGACTGCAAGGTCGCCCTGACCGAGACGAAGGGCGACATGGAGGCGGCTGTCGACTGGTTGCGCACCAAGGGTCTCGCCAAGGCCGCAAAGAAGGCCGGTCGCGTGGCCGCAGAGGGGCTGATTGGCGTCGCCGCCGAGGGCCGCCGGGCGGTCATGGTCGAGGTCAATTCGGAGACGGATTTCGTCGCGCGGAACGCGCAGTTTCAGGCGCTCGTCGCCGGAACGGCGAAGGCCGCGCTCGGCACCGATGGCAAGGTCGAGTCGGTTGGCGCGGCGACGTTTCCGGGCTCGACCAAGAGCGTCGATGCGGAAATCAAGGAAGCGGTCGCCACCATCGGCGAGAACATGACGCTCCGCCGCGCCGCGAAGCTCGAGGTCGGCCAGGGTGTGGTCGGTACCTATGTTCACGCCTCCGTGGCGCCCGGACTGGGCAAGATCGGCGTTCTCGTAGGGCTCGAATCCGCGGGCGATGCCGGGGCGCTGGGTCAGTTCGGCCGGCAGGTTGCAATGCATATCGCCGCCTCGAACCCGCTTGCGGTCGAGCAGGGGCAGATCGACCCGGCGCTGATCGAGCGCGAGCGGGCGGTCTATCGCGAGCAGGCGAGGGAGTCGGGAAAACCCGACAATGTGATCGAGAAGATGGTTGAGGGACGCCTCAGGAAATATTTCGAGGAAGTCGTCCTTCTCTCCCAGGCCTTCGTGGTCGATCCGGAGAAGACTGTCGCCGCGGCCCTCAAGGATCTGGAGAAAACGGCGGGCGCGCCCGTGAAGATAACCGGCTTCGTCGTCTTCCGGCTGGGAGAGGGCGTCGAACGGAGCGACACCGATTTTGCGGCGGAGGTCGCCGCGGCCGCCGGCCAAAGGTAGCCGGGCGGGCCGGGCGCGTCGCCGGCCAAAGTGACAATCCGGCTCGCGTCGTGTATCGGGAGCCGGCTCCATAGGCGGATGGACGGGCGATGGCCGGATTGCAGTTCCGACGGGTGGTTCTCAAACTCTCCGGCGAGGCGCTCCTCGGCAATCAACCGTTCGGCATCGATGAGAAGGTGGTGGCCCGGATCGCCGGCGAGATCGGCGAGGCCGTGAAGCTCGGCGTCAATGTTTGCGTTGTCCCGGGCGGCGGCAACATCTTCCGCGGCATGTCCATCGTGGAAAAGGGCGGCAACCGCGTCGCCGGCGACCAGATGGGGATGCTTGCAACCGTGATGAACGCTATCGCCCTGCATGAGGGTCTCGAGCGCGCGGGGGTTCCGGCGCGCATTTTTTCCGCCGTACCGATGCCGACGATCGCCGAGACGTTCACGCAGCAGCGGGCCGAGCGCGCCCTGAGCCGGGGCCGCGTATTGCTGTTCGCGGGTGGAACCGGGAATCCGTTCTTTACCACCGACTCCGGCGCGGCGCTTCGCGCCGCAGAGATGGGCTGCGACGCACTGTTCAAGGGCACGCAAGTCGACGGCATCTATTCCGCCGACCCCAAAATCGACCCGACCGCGACCCGCTTCGAACGGCTTACGCATGAGCAGGTGCTGAGCAAGGGACTGGCTGTAATGGACGCCGCGGCCATTGCGCTCGCCCGCGACAACCGTATTCCGGTCATTGTTTTTTCTATTCACGAACCCGGTGCTTTCGTCGATATTCTGAAGGGAACCGGCCGCGGTACCGTCGTGGCCGACAGTTGAGAGGGGACGGCCGCCGGAGGACCGTCGCGCCGGTGCGCGGCAGTCTCGCTTCCGCCGGAAAGGCGGGACATTCCGGCGCTGGATGAGCCATGCAGCTTGACGATCTCAAACGCCGGATGGCGGGGGCGATCAACGTATTGAAAGGCGAGCTCGGCGCGCTGCGCACTGGACGCGCCTCCGCAAGCCTGCTCGATCCCATCGTGGTGCAGGCCTACGGCAGCACAATGCCGCTCAACCAGGTCGCCAGCGTCAGCGTGCCCGAACCGCGTCTCATCACGGTGCAGGTCTGGGACAAGGCCAACGCGCATGCGGTCGAGCGTGCGATCCGCGAGTCCAATCTCGGCCTCAATCCGGTGGTTGAAGGCACGCTTATGCGCATCCCGATTCCGGAACTCAACGCCGAGCGCCGGCAGGAGCTGGTCAGGGTGGCGCACAAATACGCCGAGGCCGCGCGGGTTGCCGTCCGTCATGTCCGCAGGGACGGGCTCGATCTCCTCAAGAAGGAGGAGAAGGCCGGCGGCAAGAGTCAGGACGAGCAGAAGATGCTTTCCGAAAAGATCCAGAAGATGACGGACGAGGCGATAGCCGAGATAGACAGAATCCTCGCCGCCAAAGAGGCCGAAATCACGCAGGTCTGATCAGCGGGGTCGCATGCAACGCCATGGTGCTTAATGCCGATCCGCGCGAGGCCCCCGACCGTTCCGGCGGATACGGCACGCGCATGCCCAGGCACGTCGGCATCATCATGGACGGAAACGGCAGATGGGCGGCCGAGCGCGGCCTGACGCGCTCCGAGGGACACAAGCGTGGCGTCGAGGCCGTACGTGAAACCGTGCGCGAGGCCGCGGAACTGGGCATCGAATACCTCACGCTGTTCAGCTTCTCTTCCGAGAACTGGTCCCGACCGCCGGCCGAAGTGCAGTTCCTCTTCGGCCTCCTTCGAATGTTCATCCGAAGCGACCTCGCGCTTCTGCATGAAGAAGGCGTGCGCATCCGCGTCATTGGCGAGCGCAAGGGCCTGCCCGCCGACATCACCGCGATGCTTGCGGAGGCGGAGAAACTCACCGCCGACAACAAGGCGTTCACATTGGTGGTCGCGTTCAATTACGGCGGCCGCGACGAGATCGTGCGGGCCGTCAGGGCAATCGCGCGCGACGCCGCGGCGGGTCGCCTCGACCCGGAGACGATCGACGAGGCAGCGATTGCCGACCGCCTCGACACGGCGGGAATTCCCGACCCGGATCTCATCATCCGGACCAGCGGGGAGCTGCGGCTGAGCAATTTCCTGCTCTGGCAATCGGCTTATGCCGAACTGGTTTTCCTGCCGATTTACTGGCCTGATTTCGACCGCGCGGCGCTTCACGCCGCAGTCGACGACTACGCGCGTCGCGAGCGCCGCTACGGTGGGGTAGCGGCGGGCGGCAGTCGATGACCTTGTCCTCCTCGCAAGGCAGCGGCGCGCCCTCGGGCGATCTCATCGCGCGCATCGTCTCCTCGGTCGTTCTGGCGCCGGTCGTACTCGGCGCCGTCTGGTTTGGCGGCTGGGCACTCGCGATACTCGCAGCGGCGGCGGGCGCGATCCTGATGTTCGAATGGCTGACGGTTACCGGCCGCCCGCCGCGGAGCGTCCCGGGAGCGATCGCGATCGTGGCCGTCGCCGCCGGCATCCTGATCGCGGGCCTCTCATACATGTTCGTCGGGATTGCAATCGTCGGCGTCGCGGCGATTGTGCTGTTCGCCGCCACGCGCGACATCTGGCTCGGCGGCGGGATCGTCTACGCCGCGACAATGGCCATAAGCCTCCTCGCGATTCGCTTCGATCTCGGCTACGGGCTGATCGGCGTGATCTTCGTGCTGGCCGTGGTGTGGGCCACCGACATCGCCGCCTACGCTGCCGGCCGCACCGTCGGCGGACCGAAGCTGTGGCCGGCCGTTTCGCCGAAGAAGACCTGGGCGGGCTCGATCGGCGGCCTGATCGCGGCGGTGGTCGCCGGGCTCCTGGTTGCGGTTGTCGCCGGCGAACGGCCGGGGCTGGCGGTAGCGGCCGTGGCATTCGTCCTGTCGCTTGCCTGCCAGGCCGGCGACCTCTTCGAATCCGCAGTAAAGCGCAAATTCGGCGTTAAGGACGCCAGCCGCCTGATCCCCGGCCACGGGGGCCTGCTCGATCGGGTGGACGGCCTCACTTTCGCCGCGCCCTTGGCCGCGGCAATCGGTATTCTGCACGCTGGCGCCGAAAGGATCGGCGAGGGATTGGTGTCGTGGTAGCAGCTCCAGCCATCGTGCAGGACCGCCGGGTCGCGCCGCAGACCGCGCGCGGCCCCAAGCGGATCACCTTGCTGGGCGCGACCGGTTCGATCGGCAGAAGCACGATCGATGTCGTGATGGAGCAGCGCGGCCGGTTCTCCATCGAAACGGTCGCCGCGAACAGCAATGCCGCGAAGCTCGCCGAGATCGCGCGCACCGTGGGCGCCCGGCTGGCGGTTGTCGCCGACCCGGGCGGATACGCGGTGCTGAAGGCCGAACTTTCCGGCACCGGAATTGTCGCCGAAGCGGGACCGGCGGCGGTGGAAGCCGCAGCGGCGGCACCGGCCGACCTCGTGGTTGCCGCGATTGTCGGCGCAGCAGGACTGGCGCCCACCCTTGCCGCGATCCGCGCGGGGCGGGACGTGGCGCTCGCCAACAAGGAGAGCCTCGTTTCCGCGGGCAGCCTCTTCATCCGTTGGGCGAGGGAAGCGGGCGTGCATGTGCTGCCGGTCGACTCGGAACACAACGCGGTCTTCCAGACGCTCGAACAGCGCAACGCGGCCGAGATCGAGAAAATCGTCCTGACCGCTTCCGGTGGCCCGTTCCGCGACCGGAACAAATGGCCGCTGTCCGCGTTGGCAACGGCCAGGCCCGCCGATGCGCTGAAGCATCCGAACTGGTCGATGGGCCCGAAGGTCTCGATCGACTCTGCGACGATGATGAACAAGGGTCTCGAGGTGATCGAGGCCCACCACCTTTTCTCCGTTCCGCCGGAGCGGCTCGAGGTGCTCGTCCACGCCCAGTCTGTGGTCCACGGCATTGTGGCCTACTCGGACGGGTCCATGATCGCCCAGCTATCGACACCGGACATGCGCGTTCCGATTGCCTATTGCCTCGACTGGCCGGACCGCCAGCCGACCCGGGCCAATCGCCTCGATCTTGCCGCCCTCGGTGCGCTCACCTTCGAAAAGCCCGACCTTGAGCGGTTTCCGGCCCTCAGGATTGCCCGCGCGGCACTGGACCTCGGAGACTGGGCAACCAATATTCTCAACGCTGCCAACGAAGTCGCGGTATCGGCCTATCTTGGCGGCGCCATTGGGTTCCTTGAGATCGCCAGGGTGGCCGAAGAGACCCTCGAGGTCGCGGCCGGTCGCAACTGGGCGGAGCCGGACAGCGTGGAGGCTGCACTGGCGCTGGATGCCGAAGGGCGCCGTATTGCCGGAAGCCTCATAGGCCAGGACTGAAAAGGTCGCAGCGCAGGAAGAGACGAAGGACCGAATGGAAGCCATTCCGCAATTCAGCTGGCTCAGCCCGACCTGGGTGCTCGCCTTCGTCTTCGTGCTGACGGTGATCGTCTTCTTCCACGAGCTTGGACATTTCCTCGTGGCCCGCTGGTGCGGCGTGGGCGTGAAGGTCTTCTCGGTCGGCTTCGGGCCGGAGCTGATCGGCTGGACCGACCGGCAGGGCACACGCTGGCGCGTATCGGCAATTCCGCTGGGCGGATACGTCAAGTTCCTCGGCGACGAGAACGCGGCGAGCGCCACCGACCGCGAGGCGCTGGCACGAATGCCGCCCGGGGAATACGCCCACGCCTTCGCGGCGAAGAGCGTCGGGCAGCGAGCGGCAATCGTGGCCGCCGGGCCGATCGCCAACTTCGTGCTTGCGATCGCGATCTTCGCAACGATCTTCGCCGTTTTCGGGCGGCAGGTGACGACGCCGCGCGTCGACACGGTGACCCCGGGCAGCGCGGCCGAGGCCGCGGGCTTCATGCCGGGCGATCTGATCGTCGCGATAGACGGCGTGCCTGTCGAGACCTTTACCGATCTCCAGCGGATCGTGACCGTGAGCGCGGGGCGGCCGCTCGCCGTGACCGTGGAGCGGGCGGGCGCGCGCATGAACCTTACCGCGACGCCGGAGCTCAAGGAGCAGACGGACCGCTTCGGCAATGTCCATCGAATCGGCATGCTCGGCATCGGCCGCAGCGCAACGGAAGCCGATATCGTCACGCAGCATTTCTCGGTGCCTGAGGCGATTTGGCTCGGTGCGCAGGAGACGTGGTTCGTGGTCGAGCGAACCGCGGGCTACGTCGCTGGCGTCGTGATGGGCCGCGAATCGCCAGATCAGCTCGGAGGTCCGATCCGGGTGGCCCAGGTCTCCGGGCAGGTCGCGACCTTGGGGTTCCTCGCGCTCGTCAATCTGGCGGCGATCCTTTCCGTCAGCATCGGGATGATAAATCTCCTTCCGATTCCGATGCTTGACGGCGGCCATCTCGTTTATTTCGCGGTCGAGGCCATCCGCGGAAAGCCGCTCAGCGAGCGGGCGCAGGAGTTGGGATTCAGGCTCGGTTTGGCGCTTGTTATCCTTTTGATGCTATTCGCCACCTGGAACGACATATTGCATCTGGCGGGCTCATAGTGCACTGCACAAAAGCGGCCGTGGCTCTGGGGCAACGAGAGATGGCAAAGCCTTGTGGGACAGCCGTCATTGTCTTGCTTCCGCCCGGAAAGCCTGCGAGTAATTAACAGCTTTGTTCAGGGCGATTCCGTCCTGGTTCGTTGCGTGCGGCGTGCGGCGGGGAAACGCGGGGATTTGAGGGCACTCCAACCCGATGAGCTTTTTGAAGACGTCTGTCCGGGGGGCGTGTCTTGCCCTGATAGTGACGCTTGCGGCGCCGCTCCTCCCAGCGGGAGACTTGCTGTTTCAGGCCTCTGAGGCGCGTGCCGACGTCGTCTCCTCCATCGTCGTTCAGGGCAATTCGCGGATCGACGCCGATACCATCCGCACCTACGTCCTGATCACGCCGGGCAAGTCGTTCGGCCCGGGCGACGTCAACGACTCCGTCAAGGCGCTGTACGACACCGGACTCTTTTCCAACGTCCGGATCGACCGGCGCGGCAACGCGCTCGTTGTGACCGTCGCGGAAAATCCGGTCGTCAGCGCGGTTCGCTTCAAGGGCAACAAGAAGATCAAGACCGATCAGCTTGTCGGCCTTGTAGAGACCAAGCCGCGCTCCATGCTGAGCGACATCCGCCTGCAAAGCGATGTCGAGCGAATCAAGGGCTACTACGCCCACACCGGACGGGCCGGCGCGCAGGTGACCGTCAACAAGATCGACAAGGGGCAGGGCCGCGTCGAGGTCGAGTTCAACATCTCCGAGGGCGCCCGCACCGGCATCGCCACCATCGAGTTCATCGGCAACAACCGCTATTCCGACCGGCGGCTGAGGAGCGTTATCGAGACCCGCCAGTCGAATTTCCTGAGCTGGTTCACGAAGCGCGACGTCTACAGCGAGCAGAAGCTCGCCGCCGACGAGGAGCTGCTGCGCCGCTTCTACATGCGCAACGGCTACGCCGACTTCCGCGTGTTGTCCGCCGATGTGCGCTACGACGAGGAGAAGGCGCGTTATTACATCGTCATCACGGTCGACGAGGGACCGAAATACAAATACGGCAGCGTCGAGATAGATTCGTCCATCTCCGACATCAGCCCCGACAGCCTCCGCCGCGTCCTGCGCATCCGCAAGGGACAGACCTTCAACGCCGACGACATCGAGCGGACGACCGAGGATCTCACCGTCGAGCTGGCGCAGCGCGGCTATGTGTTCGCGCAGGTGCGCCCGCAGGGCGACCGCGACTACGACTCCGGGATCATTCACATCCGCTTCCTGATCGACGAAGCGGCCCGGGTTTACATCGAACGCATCGACATTCGCGGCAACAGCAAGACGCGCGACTATGTCATCCGCCGCGAGTTCGACATTGCCGAAGGCGACCCCTTCAACCGCGTGCTGATCGACAAGGTCCAGCGGCGGCTGCGCGGCATGGGCCTCTTCAAGAACGTGATCGTGAGCACCGAGCCAGGCTCCGCGCCGGACCGCGTGGTGCTAGTCGTCACGGTCGAAGAGGACTCGACCGGCGAATTCTCGGTCGCGGGCGGCTGGTCGACCAGTGAGGGCTTCATCGCGGAAATCTCGATCAGCGAGAAGAACTTCCTCGGCCGCGGGCAATACCTTCGCCTGTCTTACGGGCAGGGTATTCAGACCGGTTCAAAGACCTATGCGCTAGCGTTTACCGAGCCCTATTTTATGGGGCGGCGCATCTCGGCTGGCTTCGATCTGTCACGCACTGAAACTGCATCGATGGGAACCGCTACGGCGCCGATACGGCCTTTCACGGAAGTGAACAACGGCGGCGGCGTCCGGCTTGGCCTGCCGGTTACTGAGAACATCGATCTGCAGCTCAACGCCCGAGCCGCTCAGCGGGAGTTCGGACCGCCTGGTGCGACACCGAGCGATCCGGACGATCTTACCTTGTTCCCAGGAACTGTGACGCCGACAACTCACATGAATTACTCGGTCGGCTACGTGGGTACCTTTTCAACGATCGACAACAAACGCGACCCACATGAGGGTCAGTATTTCCGGCTGACACAGGATTTTGGATTCAACAGCGGGACAGGCGCGACACCGCAGTTCGTTCGCACCGTAGTCGATGCGCGCACCTATCATGAATTCATCCGGCAAAGCGATATCGTGGGCATGTTGCAGGTGCAGGGCGGCAATATTTACGGATTTGGTAGCCCCATCGCACTCATAGACAACTTCTTTAAGGGCTCGGAAACAATCCGCGGCTTTGCGCCCTATGGAATCGGTCCCCGAACCTCGGACACCGGGGTGCCAGTCGGCGGCCAGAATTTTGCGGCCGCGACGGCCGAGGTCCAGTTCCCGTTGCCGGTCGTGCCGGATGACTTTGGGCTCCGTGGAGCGATCTTCGCTGACGCCGCCACGCTTTTCGATGCGGATGTGCCATCTACGTACACAGGCCCGGCCTTTAACGACGGCCCCGTCCTCCGCTCCTCCGCCGGCGTGTCGCTCCTCTGGGCTTCGCCTTTCGGCCTGCTGCGGCTCGATTATGCCTGGCCGATCACACAGGCGCCGTACGACAAGCTGCAGCCGTTCCGCTTCGGGATAGGCAACCAGTTCTGACCCAATCCGCTGGAAAGCGCGGGGCCGCCGAGTTCTCGGCGGCCCTTTCCGCGTGTATAGAATGCCCCGATGCCGGACCCGACCTTCTTTCCTGAACCCGCCCCCTTGAGTCTGGCGGAAATCGTGGCTTTGACCGGCGCCCGGCTTGCGACGGACCCCGAACCGGGCCGCGTCGTCCGTGGCGTCGCCTCGCTCGAGGCGGCCGGGCCGCGCGACATCGCGTTCATCGACAATGCCGACTACTCCGCCGCACTCGAGCTAACCCGGGCCGGCGCGTGCCTCTGCCCAAGCCGATTTCTCGACAAGGTGCCGCCAACCACGGCGGCGCTGGAGACGAAGGAGCCCGTGCGCGCCTTCGCAATGGTCGCCGCGCGGCTCTATCCCTCCTCACTGCGGCCGGCGCCGCTCGCGGGAGAGGGCAGGGCAGCCAATGCCCATATCGACCGAGCCGCCCGGCTCGAGGAGGGCGTGCATGTCGGACCGTTCGCGGTCGTCGGCGCGCGCGCCGAAATCGGCCGAGGAACCGTTGTCGGCCCCGGTGCCACGATCGGACCGGATGTGCGCATCGGCCGCGATTGCAGCATCGGGCCGGGCGCGACGGTGATTCACGCGCTCGTCGGAGACCGCGTGATCGTTCACGCCGGCGCGCGCATCGGTCAGGACGGTTTCGGATTCGTGCCCGGCGCGCAGCGCCACACGAAAGTGCCGCAGGTCGGCCGCGTCATCGTCCAGGACGACGTGGAGATCGGTGCCAACACCTGCATCGACCGGGGTTCGATCCGTGACACCGTCATCGGCGAGGGAACCAAGATCGACAATCTCGTCCAGATCGCCCACAACGTCGTTATCGGCCGGCATTGCCTGCTCGCCGCACATGTCGGCATCTCCGGAAGCACGACGCTCGGCGATTTCGTCGCGCTGGGCGGCCGCGTAGGTATCGCCCCCCACCTCAGGATCGGCGATAGCGCCCAGATCGCGGCAGGCTCCGGGCTGATGCACGACATTCCGGCCGGCGGACGCTGGGGCGGCTACCCGGCGCAGCCGGCCAAGGAATGGATGCGGGCGAACGCGGCGCTCCGCCGCGTTTCGCGGGCGGGTGCGGCGCGCGCCGCCGAAGCACGGCTCGGGGACGTCGACAGGGCGGAGGAAGACCAATGACGACCGGGGACGGCAAGGTTCTGGACACGGTCGACATCCTGCGGCTGCTGAAGTTCCTGCCGCACCGCTATCCCTTCCTGATGATCGACCGCATCGTCGACATCCACGGCGACGAATCGGGTGTCGGCATCAAGAACGTCACCATCAACGAACCGCACTTCATGGGCCACTTCCCCGGCTACCCTGTGATGCCGGGGGTGCTTCTCGTCGAGGGCATGGCGCAGACCGGCGGAGCGCTTTGCGTGGCCGCCAACGTCGCCCGATGGTCCGGCAAGGCCGTGTATTTCATGAGCATCGACAAGGCGAAGTTCCGCAAGCCCGTCATGCCGGGCGACGTGGTCGAGCACCACATGAAAAAACTCAGGAACCGCCGTAACATATGGAAGTACTGGGGGGAATCCCGGGTCGGCGGCGTTACGGTCGCGGAAGCTGAAGTGACTGCGATGATTGCGGAAGACCTGGCGACGTATGACTGAAATACATCCGACCGCGATCGTCGAAAAAGGATTTCAGGCCGGCAAGGGCGTTCGCATCGGGCCCTATTGCATCGTCGGCCCCGAGGTTGCGCTTGGCGACAATGTCGAGCTTCGTTCGCACGTCATTGTCACGGGACGGACGACAATCGGAGCCGGCACAGTCGTGTTTCCCTTCGCCACCATCGGCGAGGCTCCCCAGGACATGAGCTATCGCGACGAGCCGACCGAACTCGTCATCGGCCAGAAATGCACCATCCACGAATATGCCACCGTGCATCGCGGGACGGTGCATGGCCGCGGGCGCACCACCATCGGCGACAATTGCTTCCTGATGGTGAGTGCGCACGTCGCGCACGACTGCATCGTCGGCAACAACGTCGTGCTCACCAACTGTGCCACGCTCGGCGGCCATGTCGAGGTCGGGGAACACGCCATCCTCGGCGGCTTGTCGGCCGTGCAGCAACGCTGCCGCATCGGCGCGCACGCCTTCATCGGCGGGTTGACCGCCGCAACCACTGACGTCATTCCGTTCGGTATGGCGGTCGGCCATCGCGCCGAACTCCAGGGGCTCAACATTGTCGGGCTGAAGCGCCGTGGCTTCGACCGCGCGACGATTCATGCGCTACGCGGCGCCTACCGTCTGATCTTCTTCGAAAACGGTTCGAGAGAGGAGAAGCTGGGGCAGGTCGAGCGGCAGTTCCCCGACATTCCGGCGGTTCGCATGTTGGTCGATTTCATCCGGGCAAGCGGCAACAATCCCCTATGCCTGCCGCGAGAGGCCAATGCCTGAGCGTCCCCACGCGGCGCCGGCGGAAGAACGGCATGGCCCCGTCGTCATACTGGCGGGCGGAGGCAGGGTGCCGATGATTGTCGCGGCCGCGGCGGAGCACGCCGGCCGCCCTGCGCTCATTCTGGGTCTGGAAGGCGAGTCCGATCCCGGCATCGCGGAATTTCGTCACGCCTGGGTGAAATGGGGCGAGATCGGCCGGATCGACGCACTGATCCGCGAGCATGGCGCGACCGAGATCGTGCTTGTGGGAACGGTGAGCAGGCGGCCCGATTTCCGGAGTATCGCGCTCGACCCGCTGGCGCTGAAATCGCTGCCCCGCCTCGCGGGCATTACGCTCGGCGGCGACGATACGGTGCTGGCAAAGGCGGTGCGGTTCTTCGAGGGGCTCGGGCACAGGGTGGTCGGGGCCCACGAAATCGCCCCCGAGCTGGTGGCTGGCGCAGATGCGTTGACACGCTGCACACCGTCGCGAGCCGCAAGGGATGACATCGCGCTCGCAATGCGCGCTGCGCGGGCGGTCGGCGATCTCGACGCGGGGCAGGGAGCCGTGGCGGTCGAGCGGCGCGTCGTCGCGCTCGAAGGCGCCGAGGGCACCGACGCGATGCTCGCGCGCGTCGGCGAATTGCGCGCCGCCGGCCGCCTGTCCTGGAAGGGAAGGATGGGCGTGTTTGCGAAATGCGCCAAACCCCGGCAGGACCTGCGGGTGGACATGCCGACGATCGGCGCGCAAACGGTGGAACTGGCCGCCGCCGCCGGTCTGGCGGGCATCGCCGTGGAGGCAGGCCGCGTCATGATCGTCGACCGCGACGAGGCGGTGCGGCGCGCCGACGAGGCCGGCATGTTCATCGTCGGCGAGGGGGCCGGCACCGTGGCAGATTCATGAGCGGCGCCAGCGGACCGGGAGACAAGACGCCGACGATATACCTGGTCGCCGGGGAGGAATCCGGCGATCAGCTTGGCAGCGCGCTGATGACAGCCCTTCGCGAACGGCTGGGCGGCAAGGTCCGGTTCGGCGGAGTGGGCGGTGCACGAATGGCTGCCGCCGGACTTGACTCGCTCTTTCCCATCACCGAGACCGCCATCGTCGGCTTTTCTGCCGTGCTGGCGCGATTGCCGCGGTTGCTCGCGCGCATACGGCAGACCGCCGATGCGGTTGTCGCCGCCAGGCCCGATGCGCTCGTCATCGTCGACAGCCCGGATTTCACCCACCGCGTCGCGCGCCGCGTTCGCGAGCGTGCGCCGTCGATACCGATCGTCGATTACGTGTCGCCATCCGTCTGGGCCTGGCGGGCGGGCCGGGCACGCCGCATGCGCGAATATGTGGATCACGTGCTCGCGATCCTTCCTTTCGAGCCGGATGTGCACAAGCGCCTCGGCGGACCGCCCTGCACCTATGTCGGTCATCCGCTGATCGAGAAGCTCGACAGGCTTCGCCCAGGGCCGGGAGAGCGTCCCCCATTGGTCCTCGGTGCCCGGCCGACGCTGCTCGTCCTTCCCGGGAGCAGGCAGTCGGAAGTCGAGCGGCTCTCGGCCTGCTTCGGCGGCGCCATCGAGCGGATCGCCCGCGCTCGCCCGAATTTCGAGGTCGTCGTGCCGGCCGTACCGCACCTTGCCGACGAGATTCGTGAGCGCACGCGCTCCTGGCGCAACAATCCGCAGGTGATCGTCGGAGAAGAGGAAAAATACGCCGCCTTCCGCCGTGCGCATGCCGCGCTCGCCGCTTCGGGCACTGTGACATTGGAGCTCGCGCTCGCCCATGTGCCGATGGCGGTCGCCTATCGGATCGAGGCGCCGGTCGCTCTCCTGCGGCTCTTCGTTCGGACCGAGAGCATCGTGCTACCCAATCTCGTGCTGGGCGAACGGGCGATTCCGGAATTCATCAATCACGAAGCAACGCCGGAAGCGCTCGCCACGGCGGTGGCGCCGCTTCTCGGCGACACGCCCACCCGCGCGCGGCAGGTGGCTGCGCTGGAACGCACAGACGCATCGATGGCGGTCGACGGTACGCCGAGCCGCCTGGCGGCGGACATTGTGCTGAAGGTCGCGCGGCTGAAGGCCTAGCCAGGCTGCGTTCAGCGCCGCTTTGACAGAGGCACGTAGTCGCGCCGGGGCGCGCCGACATAGAGCTGACGCGGCCGCCCGATGCGCTGCGAGGGGTCCTCCACCATCTCGTTCCACTGCGCGACCCAGCCGACCGTGCGCGCAAGCGCGAACAGCACCGTGAACATCGTGGTCGGAAAACCCAATGCCTTCAGCGTGATGCCCGAGTAGAAGTCGATGTTCGGATAGAGCTTCTTCTCGATGAAATAGCTGTCGGTGAGAGCAATCCGCTCCAGTTCCATCGCCACCTCGAGCAGCGGATCGTCCTTCATTCCAAGTTCGTTGAGAACCTCGTGGCAGGTCTTCTGCATGATCTTCGCGCGCGGGTCGTAGTTCTTGTACACCCGGTGGCCGAAACCCATCAGCCGGAAGGGATCGTTCTTGTCCTTGGCCCGCGCGATGTATTCGGGAATGCGATCGACCGTCCCGATCTCCTCGAGCATGTTCAGCGCCGCCTCATTGGCCCCGCCATGCGCCGGACCCCAGAGGCAGGCGATGCCGGCCGCGATGCACGCGAAGGGATTGGCACCGGACGAACCGGCGAGCCGCACCGTCGAGGTGGAAGCGTTCTGCTCGTGATCGGCATGCAGGATGAAAATGCGGTCCATCGCACGCGCGAGAACCGGATTGACCACATACTCCTCGGCCGGAACCGCGAAGCACATACGCAGGAAGTTCGAGGCGTAGTCGAGCGAGTTGAGCGGATACACGAACGGCTGTCCGACATGATACTTGTAGGCCATGGCCGCGATCGTCGGCATCTTGGCAATCATCCGCATCGAGGCGACCATTCGCTGGTGCGGATCGGTAATGTCGGTCGAGTCGTGATAGAAGGCCGACATCGCGCCGACCACCCCGACCATTACCGCCATCGGATGTGCGTCGCGCCGGAACCCGGAATAGAAACGCGACATCTGTTCGTGGATCATCGTGTGGCGCGTGATCCTCCGGTCGAAGTCGATCTTCTGCGCCGCGGTCGGAAGCTCGCCGTAGAGAAGCAGGTAGCACGTCTCCAGGAAATCCCCGTGATCGGCGAGCTGCTCGATCGGGTAGCCGCGATATAGGAGGACGCCTTCTTCCCCGTCGATGAAAGTGATCCTGGATTCGCACGACGCCGTCGACGTGAAGCCCGGATCGTAGGTGAAGCAGCCGGTGCGGTTGTAGAGCGACGAAATGTCGACGACGTCGGGACCGATCGATCCCTTTCGCACCGGAAATTCGTAATTGTGGTTGCCGATCGTCAGTCTGGCCGTTTCCGCGTCGCTCATGATCGTCCCCCTCCTGTTCGGCACGCACCCCGCCGCGCGCATCGCGACGGGCACGATCGCCGGTACTTCCAGCACGCATGGGTGCAGAACGGTGCGTAAGACCTGTCAGTGGGCGACTCTACTCGCAGCCTCGCTGCACTGCAATATAAGCCCGGCCCACATGCGTCACGAGCGGGCCTGATCTGCGATCCGGGAAAGGCTTTCCTCCCGGCCCAGCACCGCCAGAACGTCGAAGATTCCGGGGGATGTCACCCTTCCGGTGAGCGCCGCGCGCAACGGTTGTGCAGCCTGGCCGAGCTTCAGCCCGTGCTGCTCGGCGAACCTGCGGACTATCGATTCGGTCGTCTCGGCCGACCAGGGCTCGGCCGCCGCAAGGGCCGCCCCGAGCTGGCCGAGGTTGCGCCGCGCCGCCTCGTCGAGGATGGCGCGTGCATTGGCGTCCGGCTTGATCGGCCGCTCGGCGAAGATGAACGCGGCGCCGTCGAGCAGCTCGACCAGGGTCTTCGCCCGTTCCTTGAGCCCGGTCATTGCCATTCGGAGCTGCGCAATGCGCGCCGGCGTCAGTTTGGCCTGCACCGCCTGGCCTCCGGGAAGGTGCGGCAGCGCTTCGAGCAGCGCCTTGAGCAGGGTATCGTCGTCCGTCATGCGCATGTAATGCGCGTTGAGGTTCTCCAGTTTTGCAAAGTCGATGCGGGCGGGGGATTTGCCCACGTCGTCGATGTCGAACCAGCGGATCATTTCCTCCGTCGACATGATCTCCTTGTCGCCCTTCGACCAGCCGAGGCGGACGAGATAATTCCGCATCGCCTGCGGCAGGTAGCCCATCGCACGATAGGCGTCGATGCCAAGCGCCCCATGCCGCTTGGAAAGCTTTGCGCCGTCGGGACCGTGGATCAGCGGTATGTGGGCCATTACCGGCAGCCGCCAACCGAGCGCGTCGTAGAGAATCTTCTGCCGCGCGGAGTTCGTAAAATGATCGTCGCCGCGGATAACATGCGTGACGTCCATGTCATGGTCGTCGACGACGACGGAAAGCATGTAGGTCGGCGTGCCGTCCGAACGCAGGATGACGAAATCGTCGAGGTCCTTGTTCGGAAAAGCGACGCGGCCCTGCACCCGGTCCTCGATTACGGTTTCGCCATCGCGCGGTGCCTTCACGCGGATGACGGGCTTGACGCCGGGCGGCGCCTCGGAGGGATCACGGTCGCGCCAGCGTCCGTCATAGCGGGGCGGCCGGCCCTCGGCGCGGGCGAGAGCCCGCATCTCGTTGAGTTCCTCGGGCGAGGCGTAGCAGCGATAGGCGCCTCCGGCCGCAAGGAGCTGCTCCGCCACTTCGCGGTGGCGCGCGGCGCGCTTCGACTGGAAGATCGGCTCGCCGTCCCAGTGAAGTTCGAGCCAGGAGAGCCCGTCGAGTATTGCCGCCACCGCGGCTTCCGACGAGCGCTCGATGTCGGTGTCCTCGATGCGCAGAAGCATCGTGCCGCCCATGTGCCTGGCATAGAGCCAGTTGAAAAGCGCCGTCCGCGCGCCGCCGATATGGAGATATCCCGTCGGCGAGGGCGCGAACCGGGTAACGACTTTGTCGGGCATAAACGGAAAGCCTCTGGGAGCAACCGGATGGGCCGCGTGGCGGCGCCCCGCGGGTCGTGTAGCATAGCCCAAGGCGGAGGCAAGCGGCGGCGATGGGGAGCGGCGCCCCGAGGCTCGATCTGGAAAGCGATGCCGGAGCCGGTGCCCATGAGGCTTTCGGCGGACCGCATTACCCCGCTGCGGCACCTGCCGGACCCTTCGCACGCGCGGCAGGGGCGATCCGCGCACTCGCGCTGCGGGCGGGCGCCTCCTATGCCCGGGAATTGGACCATGGCCGCGGGTTTCTGTGGATCCCGGTCTTCTTCGGCCTGGGCATACTCGTCTATTTCGCCCTGCCGCGCGAACCCGCGCCAATCGCGCTCGCCGCGATTGCGGCCGCCGCCGTCGCGGCCGCCGTCAGGGCGCGGAGCGGCGCGTTCCGGCTCCAGGTGCTCGTCGCGCTGGCCGCAACGATGTGCGGCTTGACCGCCGCGAAGCTCCGCACCGATCTCAGCGCCGCGCCGATACTCCAGCGGGAGCGGAGCGTCACCGTGACAGGCTGGGTGGAGGAGCGCACGCGGCTGGGTGAAAAAGGCGCGCGGATCACCGTGCGCGTGAAGGCGATCTCCGGCGTGGCCGAGGAGGCGCTGCCGCGCTCGGTCCGCTTCTCCACGCGCGCCGACGCACGCGCCGTCGCATATGGCGACCCGATAACCGCCAGCGTGCGGCTTGGCCCGCCGACAGGCCCGGTCCATCCGGACGGACACGATTTCGCCCGCGACGACTATTACCGCCGGGTCGGCGGAAACGGTTTCTCCTTCGGCGCGCCCAGACCGGCCGACATCGGCCCCGCGCCGTTCGACGTCGGCATTTTCCGCCCGCTGGAGACGCTCCGGCAGGGGATTGCACGCCGCATCGAGGCCGCAATGCCGGGAGAGGCGGGCGCCATCGCGATCGCGCTTACGATCGGCGACCAGGGCGGCATCCCGGAGGCGACGAAGGAAAACCTTCGCCTTTCCGGCCTCGCCCATATCCTCGCGATCTCCGGCCTCCATATGGCGCTCGTCGCCGGCACCGCATTCTGGGCACTCCGCGCACTTTTCGCGCTGTTCCCCTCGATCGCTCTCCGCTACCCGATCAAGAAATGGGCGGCGGCGGGCGCGCTCGCGACTGCGGCGGTCTATCTCGGCATTTCCGGCGGCAGCGTGTCGACGCAGCGCGCCTTCGTGATGCTCGCGATCATGCTCGCCGCCATCCTGCTCGACCGCCGGGCGATCTCGCTCCGCAACGTCGCGCTCGCGGCGCTCGTCGTGCTGGTGGTCGCGCCGGAAAGCCTGCTCTCCGCGAGCTTCCAGATGTCGTTCGGCGCAGCGCTTGCGCTGGTGTCCGGATACGAGGCGGTCGGCACGTACTACCGCGCGCGGATGGCGAAGGGGGAAGCGGCACAGTTCGGCCTCATGCGCAGGGCCAGGATATGGGCGGGCGGGGCGGTGCTCACCGCGATCCTCGCGGGCGCCGCCACCGCGCCGTTCGCGGCGTTCCATTTCCAGCGGGTCGCGCCGCTTTCGCTCGTCGCCAACATCGCGGCGGAACCGTTCGTCGGCCTGATCGTGATGCCGATGGGGCTTTTCGGCGTGCTGGCCATGCCTTTCGGGCTGGAGACGGCGCCGCTCTGGCTGATGGGGAAGGGCCTCGATGCGGTGACATGGATCGCCGCGACGGTGGCGGCACGGTCGAGCGACGCGGGCGCGGTGCGCTCCGTTCCCCTGTCGGCGCTGGCCATGCTGAGCGGGGGCTTTCTGTGGCTCGCATTGTGGCGCGAGCGCTGGAGGCTGCTCGGCATTGTGCCGATGCTCGTCGCCGTGCCGCTCGCCGGTGCCGCGCCACGCCCCGACATCCTCATCGACCGGACCGGTGCGGCCATGGCCGTACGAGGGCCGGACGGCGCCTACCGCATCCTCGGCGGCAAGGGCGCGGGCTACGCCATCGAAACCTGGCTCCGCGCCGACGGCGACACCCGCGATCCGAAGGACAGAAGCCTCCGCGACGGCGTTGCCTGCGACAGCCTCGGCTGCACGGCCGAGATCGGCGCAACGGGGCTGCGCGCCGCGCTGGTTCTCGACCCGCGGGCATTTGTCGAGGATTGCGGAAGGGCGGCGGCGATCGCCGGCGCCTTCGATCCGCCGGCAGACTGCGACGCCGCGCGGATCGTCATCGGCCGGGACGCGCTTGCGCGCTACGGCGCCCACGCGCTCTATCTGGAGGAAGGGAAGGGCGGGCCCGATTTCCGCGTGCGGACGGCCTATCCGCCCGTCCGCCGCGCCTGGATGCCACCGGGGCCCGAATAGCGTAGCCGTGGATCGCCACGGCCCAATGCACGGGACGACAGCGAGTGTTTCCCGCCTGTCGCCTTCCCTCATTCGTCACGCCGGCAAATACCGGGCTCATGCCGAAGTGCCGATTTCGCTGAGCTGCTGCATGGATTCCGGCCTGCGCCGGAATGACGTCTTTGGCGTTGCACCGCCAGGCGTCACCCCCAAACCGTTACCCCGGCGAATGTCGGGGCCCATTCCTCCCCTGTCGCTTTTCGTGGATTCAGTAACGCCGCAGAAGGCCGACGAGCTTGCCCTGAATGCGGACCCGGTCAGGCCCGAAGATCCGCGTCTCGTAGTTCGGATTGGCCGCCTCGAGCGCGATGGACGCGCCCTTGCGGCGCAGCCGCTTCAGCGTCGCCTCCTCGTCGTCGATCAGCGCCACGACGATGTCGCCCGTCTCGGCGGTGTCGCTCTTGCGAATGAGCACCGTATCGCCGTCGAGGATGCCGGCCTCGATCATCGAGTCGCCCTTGATCTCGAGCGCGAAATGTTCGCCGCCGGCAAGCATTTCCGGCGGAACGGTGATGGAATGCGTGTGCGTCTGGATGGCAGAGATGGGAGAACCCGCTGCGATCCGCCCCATGACCGGAACGAGCACGGGCTCCGCCGCGTCCTCGACCTCCGAGATCGGACGCATCCTGCCGCGTCCCCCCTCGACCACGCTGGGCGAGAAGCCGCGCGCGCGCCGGTCGGCCGGCGTCGTGGAATCGGGAAGCCGCACGACCTCCAGCGCCCGCGCCCGGTTTGGGAGCCGGCGGATGAACCCGCGCTCCTCCAGCGCCTTGATGAGCCGGTGGATGCCGGATTTCGAGCGCAGATCCAGCGCGTCCTTCATCTCGTCGAAGGACGGCGGAACGCCCGATTCCTTCAGGCGCTCGTGCACGAACATCAGGAGTTCATGCTGTTTTCGCGTGAGCATGGTGTCTCGGCAGCCCTGCCTGTGGACAAATCAGGAACGTGTATAGCTGTTCTGCTTGTGTTCTGCAAGGGGAGGATGAAATCGGCGCCAATTCCCAAGGGTTCAGGGGGAGCGCTCACCCCAACCTCACCACCCGGCACCTGTCCCCCCGCTTCCCCGCCGGGGCGTTGGCGGGGCGGACGAGCAGGCAATCGGCGGCGGCGAGGGTAGAGAGCATGGAGGAGTCCTGCACCGGCAGCGGCGTGGCGATCAGCGTGCCGTCGGAGGCGCGGGTGAGGGTGGCGCGCATATAGTCGTCGCGCGCATCGTTCGGCGGCATGTCCGCGCCGAGCACGGCAGGCTCGCCCGGCTCGACATAGGGCCGGCCGAGCAGCGCGCCGATCAGCGGCTCAAGGAAGAGGATGCCGCAGACGAGGCTCGACACCGGATTGCCGGGAAGGCCGAGCACGCGCATTTCGCCGAGACGCCCGAAGAGGAGGGGCTTCCCAGGCCGCATGGCGATCTTCCAGAAATCGAGCGCCATGCCGCGCTCCTGAAGCGCCGCGCCGACGAGATCGTGCTCGCCGACCGAGGCGCCGCCGAGCGTGACGAGTATGTCGGCCTTCGCGGCGCGCGCCGCGTCGATCGCCGCGGCGATTGCCGCGCGGTCGTCGCGCACGATACCAAGATCGCGCGCCAGGCCGCCGGCCTTGGCCACCAGCGCCGCGATGCCGAAACCGTTGGAGGCGACGATCTCGTCTGGTCCCGGATTGCCGCCGGGCGGCACCAACTCGTCCCCCGTCGCCAGGATCGCGACGAGCGGGCGGCGGCGGACGGGCACCGAGGCATGGTTCATGGCGGCAGCAAGTGCCAGCTCCCGCGCCCCGAGCCTGCGCCCGGCCGAAAGCAGCATGTCGCCCTTCCGGAAATCGAGCCCCGCCGCGCGGATGTGCCGTCCCGTGATGGGAGACTCCAGAACCTTCACCGTGCCGTCGCCCGCTTCGGCTTTCTCCTGGATGAGGATCGTGTCCGCGCCGTCCGGCACCGGCGCGCCGGTGAAGATGCGCACCGCCTCGCCGGGGCCGACGTTTCCGGCGTAGCCCTTGCCAGCGAGCGACGCGCCGATGACCCTGAGCTGCGCGCCGGGCTTCGCTTCCACCGCGCGGACCGCATAGCCGTCCATCGCCGAGGCCGCGAAGGGTGGCTGGGTCCGGAGCGCCGCGAGCGGCTCGGCAAGCACGCGGCCGAAGGCCTCTGCGAGCGGCACCGTCTCCGCCCCGGTCGGCACGACGCCGGAAAGCACGCGCTCAACGGCTTCGCGGACGGAAATGAGCGCCATCGTCTCAGCCGCCGGCGCGCCAGTCGCCCGAGCGCCCGCCCGATTTCGCGAGCAGCCGGATCCCGCCGACCACCATGCCGCGGTCGACGGCCTTAGCCATGTCGTAGATCGTGAGGCAGGCGACCGACACCGCCGTGAGCGCCTCCATCTCCACGCCCGTCTTCCCCTCCGTCTTCACCGTGGCGATGACGCGAAGGCCGGGGAGCGTGTCGTCCGGCTCTATCTCGACGGAAACGTCGTTGAGCGCCAGCGGATGGCAGAGGGGGATCAGCTCGTGCGTGCGCTTGGCGGCCATGATGCCGGCTATCCGCGCGGGGCCGAACACATCGCCCTTCCTGAGATTGCCGGCGCGCACAAGCGCCAGCGCCTCGGTGCTCATTCTCACCGAGCCCTCCGCGACGGCGGTGCGGACGGTGACGTCCTTGCCGGACACGTCGACCATGCGCGCCTGTCCGCCGGCGTCGAGATGGGAGAGGCGAGTGGGTTCGGCCATCGCTCTACCCCGAAGCCGGCACCGTCCGGCCAAGAAGTGCTGCCGTCGCGGCGGCCACGTCGGCCTGTCGCATCAGGCTCTCGCCTACGAGCAAAGCGTGGACGCCCGCCTTCGCGAGCCGCGCGACATCGGCCGGCGTCGCAATGCCGCTCTCGCCGACAAGCACACGATCCTTCGGTACTTTCGGCGCGAGCTTCTCCGTCACCGCGAGCGTCGTTTCGAAGGTGCGCAGGTCGCGATTGTTGATGCCGATGAGCGGCGAGGGGAGGCGAAGCGCGCGCGCCAGCTCCTGCTCGTCGTGCACTTCGAGGAGCACATCCATGCCGAGGCCGCGAGCCGTCTCCTCCAGTTCGCGCGCCGCGTCGTCGCTGACGGCGGCCATGATAACGAGGATGCAGTCCGCGCCCCAGCTCCGCGCCTCGTAGACCTGATAGGGCTCGAACATGAAATCCTTGCGGATCACCGGAAGGTTCGCGGTCGCGCGCACGGCCATGAGATGCCCCGGCGCGCCCTGGAAATACTGCTCGTCGGTGAGCACCGAGAGGCATGTCGCACCGCCCCTGGCGTAGGCGCGGGCGAGCGCGGGCGGATCGAAATCGGCTCGTATCAAACCTTTGGAAGGACTGGCTTTTTTGATCTCCGCAATCAGCGCCGGCTCGCCCCTGGCGATGGTGCGCCGGAGCGCCGCAAGAAACCCGCGCGGCGGGGCGGCGGCAGCCGCGCGCGCCTTGACCTCGGCAAGCGGGATACGTGCCCTGGCGGCGGCGATCTCCTCGCGCTTCGTTGCCTCGATCTTTTTCAGGATGTCGGTCATCTCACCGCACGCGGTTCGAGACTTCGATCAGTCTCTCCAGCCGCTCCAGCGCCGCCCCCTGATCGACGAGGCGCGAGGCGAGCGTCACCCCGCTCGCAAGATCGCCGGCCTTCTCCGCTACGACCAGCGCGGCCGCCGCGTTGAGGAGGAGCACGTCCCGGAGCGGCCCTTCCGCGCCCGCGAAGACGTCGCGAAGCGCCGCGGCATTGTATTCCGCATCGCCCCCGCGGATCATCTCGATCGTCATCAGTTCCATGCCGACGTCCGTCGGCTGAATTCGAAACAGGCGGATCTTGCCCCCGGCGAGCTCGGCGACTTCCGAAGGTCCGGCTGGCGAAATCTCGTCCACGCCGCCCGCTCCGTGCACCACCCACGCGCGTTCGGAGCCGAGCGCCTGAAGCACCTCGGCAACCGGCTTCACCCACTCCGCCGAATAGACGCCGACGAGTTGACGCTTCACATTCGCGGGGTTGGACAGCGGGCCGAGGAGGTTGAAGATCGTGCGGGTGCCGAGCTCCGCCCGCACCGGGCCGACATGTCTCGTCGCGCTGTGATGGGCCGGCGCAAACATGAAGCCGATACCGGCTTCGTCGATGCACCGGCTGATCCCTTCCGGCGACAGCTCGATGTTGACGCCAAGCGCCTTGAGCACGTCCGCCGATCCGGAACGCGACGACAGCGCCCGGTTGCCGTGCTTGGCAACGGGCACCCCTGCCGCCGCGACGATGAACGCCGCACCGGTGGAGATATTGTGCGTGCCGCTGGCATCGCCGCCGGTTCCCACGACATCGATCGCGCCGGGCGGCGCTTCCACGGCGAGCATCTTCGCGCGCATTGTGGAAACCGCGCCGGCGATCTCGTCCACGGTCTCGCCCCGCATGCGAAGAGCCATCAGGAACCCGCCGATCTGCGCCGGCGTGCCTTTCCCCGACATGATGAGGTTGAACGCCTCCTCGGCTTCCGCGCGCGACAGCGGCTTTCCCCCCGCAACCCGGCCGATGAGCGACCTGAGATCAGACATCCGCGCGCTCCCGGGTCTGTACTCGCGCACGCGGGTGGCGCGCGTTCCAGTCGGTCACGATGGCGAGGAAATTCCGCAGGATGTCCTTTCCGTGCTCCGAGGCGATGCTTTCCGGATGGAATTGTACGCCGTGCACCGGGTGCTCCCTGTGCCGCACGCCCATGATGACGTCGTCGTCGGCCTCGGCGGTGATTTCCAGGGCGTCGGGAACGGAGTCCGGTGCGATCGTGAGCGAATGGTAGCGCGTCGCCATGAACGGCGCGTTGATACCCCGGAATACGCCCTGGCCGGAATGGCGCACTTCCGAGAGCTTTCCATGCATCAGCTTGGGCGCGCGCACGATCCGCCCGCCATAGGCCTGCCCGATCGCCTGATGGCCGAGACAGACGCCGAGAATCGGAATCGCATCGCCGAGTTCCCTGATCGCGTCGAGGCAAACGCCCGCCTCGTTCGGCGTGCAGGGGCCCGGCGAAAGCACGATGCCCTCCGGCTGCATCTTCCGGATTTCCTCCACCGTCACCTTGTCGTTGCGGCGCACGACCGGCTCCGCCCCCAGCTCGCCGAGATAATGGACCAGGTTGTAGGTGAAGCTGTCGTAGTTATCGATGACGAGGATCATTCGCACACCGCCTTGAGTGTCAGGCTCGTGCCGTCGGGCATGGCGATCGTCTGGGTGAAGGTCCAGCCCTCGCTCATGCCGTCGGCAGTCAGTTCATCCTCGCAATAGAGTGCGTTGAGCTCGTTTTGCCGCTGCTCGCGCCAGCCGGCCGGCAGCCCGGAAGACGCAACGACCACCGTGAGCTTCGTGTTCACGGTCTTGTCCGAGCACGAGACCAGAGTCCCGTCTTCGCGCGTGTAATCGTCGACCATCAGCGGCACTTCCTGGTTCGCTGTCCGGACCTCGTCGGTGAGTATGTCGCAAATGTCGTCGCCAGACTGGGCGAACGCCGGAGCCGCTGGCATCGCGACCGTGGCCGCCAGCAAAACGAATGCGATGCGCATCATTGTCCCCTGCCGACATTGGACGCGAACCTGACGGCCTCCTCGGCCGCCCGGAACAGGGCACGCGCCTTGGCGACGCACTCCTCGTGCTCGTTTTCGGGCACGGAGTCCGCTACGATGCCGGCACCCGCCTGCACATACATGCGCCCGTCCTTGACGACGGAGGTACGAAGCACGATGCAGGTGTCCATGGCACCGCTCGCCGAGAAATAGCCGACGCAGCCGGCATAGATGCCACGCTTTTCCAGCTCCAGCTCGTCGATGATCTGCATCGCCCGAACCTTCGGCGCGCCCGAAACCGTACCGGCCGGAAAGCCGGCAGCGAGCGCATCCAGTGCATCGTGCTCCGGAGCGAGGCGGCCCACGACATTGGAGACGATGTGCATGACGTGGCTGTAGTACTCCAGCATGAACCGATCGGTTACGCGGACGGTGCCGATCTCGGCGACCCGCCCGACATCGTTGCGGCCGAGATCGAGCAGCATCAGATGCTCCGCCCGCTCCTTCGGATCGGCAAGCAGCTCCGCCGCAAGCCGGCGATCGTCCTCCGGTGTTTTGCCGCGCGGTCGCGTGCCGGCGATCGGCCGGATCGTCACCTCGCCGTCGCGCACGCGCACCAGAATCTCGGGGCTCGACCCCGCCAGCGCAAAACCCCCGGAATCGAGAAAATAAAGAAACGGCGAGGGGTTCGTGCGCCTCAGCGCCCGGTAGAGCGCGAAGGGCGGCAGCGCGAACGGCGCTTCGAACCGCTGCGACAGCACCACCTGGAAAATATCGCCCGCCGCGATGTACTCCTTCGCGGCCTTCACCATTTCGAGAAAGCGCTCGCGCGGGGTATTGGAGACGACAGGCACATCCGCGTCGGCGTCGACGGGCTCCGCCGTCTTGTCGAGCGGCGTGTCGAGCGCGTCGATCACCGCTGAAAGCCGGTCCACTGCGCGCGCATAGGCCTGCGCAGCGGAAAGTCCGGGCTGGGGCCGAACGGGGGTGACGATCGTGACCTCGTCCTTGACCGCATCGAAGACGACGATGACCGTCGGTCGGATCAGGATCGCATCGGGCAGGCCGAGCGCGTCGGGGTTGGGCGGTCCCAACTCCTCCATTTGCCGGACCATGTCGTAGCCGAGATAGCCGAAGATGCCGGCCGACATGGGTGGCAGGTCGGGCGGCAACACGATCCGGGATTCGCCGATGACCTTCCGGAGCGCCGCCAGCGACGGCTCCGCCATCGGCTCGAACCCACCGGTGGACGATTTGGGGTCGCTGTTCAGTTCCGCCTTCTCGCCGAACGCCCGGAAGATGAGGTCCGGTTCGATGCCGATCATCGAGTAGCGGCCGCGCACCGCGCCGCCCTCGACCGACTCCAGCAGGAAGCAGTTCTCGCGCCCCGCGGACAGCTTGAGCATCGCCGAAACGGGCGTCTCGAGGTCGGCGACCAGCCGCGTCCATAGCACCTGCGGCTTGCCAGCGTCATAGACACGAGCAAAATCGTCGGGGCCGGGTTCGATCAACATGGCACGGCGGGCCTCTCAGGACCCGGTTGCGGCGAGCGTCTGCTGCAGCGCCGTCTGGTTTACGCTGACACCGAGGCGCGTCTGAAGCGCGGCAATGTACTGCTGCAGGAGATCGTCCGCGATCCCGTCCCGCACCTGACCGACCGCCTGCGCATCCGGCTTCGCGTCCGGAGCCGGCAGAACGACGGATTTGACGCGGATGATCGCCCGGCTGGGCGCCTCGCGGGCGGCGGTCACCGTCACGGTCCCCTCCGGCCCGGTGAATGCGGCCATGAGCATGGACGGCGATACGTTTCCGGAGGGATCGGAAACGCGCCTGAGACCTGTCACGGACTCAACCGTCAGCCCAAGCTCGTCCCCGACGGTGTCGAGACTCGTGCCGCCGCGGACGCGGTCCGCGATTTCCTTGGCGCGTTCCTCGAGCTTCCTGGCCACGGCTTCCTTCTTCCACGCCTCGATCACCCGGTCGCGCACCTCGGAAAGCTCCCGGTCGCGCGCCGCGGTGACCTTGGTCACCTCGAACCACAGCACACCGTTGTCGCCGAGTGGTAGCGGGTCGTTCTCGATGCCGACATCGCTCTCGAACGCCGCCGAAAGGAGTGCGCTGCCGCCGGGTAGTTCCGCGACCGCGTTGCCGTTCGCGTCCTTGCCGTCCTGATCGACGGATTCGACGGTCCGGAGCTGAAGATTGTGCTTGGCCGCAATCTCGGAAAGCGACTCGCCGCCGGCGCGCGCATCCTCCACAGTGTCGCGCATGGCGATCACATCTGCCGCCGCCTGCCGGACCGCGATCTCGCGCCGGATCTGGTCGCGTACCTCCTCGTAGGCCTTCTGCGACCCGGGCGTCACTTCCGAAACCGATACGACAGTCGGCCCGAAGCGGCCCTGAACGACGTCGCTCGTGCCGCCGTCGGGCAGCGAGAACGCCGCCTCCGCGATCGCCGGATCGACAATCTTGTCGCGCGTCACGACGCCGAGGTCGACATCCGCGTCGGTGAGATTTCGGCTCGCCATGACGGCATTGAAGCTTTCGCCGCCCTTGATGCGCGCGGCCGCCTGGTCGGCGGATTCCCGGTCCGGAAAAACGATCTGCCGCACCCGGCGTGTCGCCGGCGTTCCATAGGCTGTCTTGTTGGCCTCGTAGCGGGCCCTGACGTCCTCCTCGCTGACGTCTTCGGGCCTTGCGAGCTGCTCTGGCGAAAGGGTCACCACGGTCAACGACCGCAACTCGGGCGCCCGCCATTCCGCCTTGTGCGTCTCGTAGTACGCGGCGAGTTCCGCTTCGCCGGGCGCCCCCACGTCGCCGGCCTGTGCCGGTCCCAGGATGAGGAAGTCGATTGAGCGTTCCTCTCCGCCATAGAGTCTGAGTGCATCTGAATAGGTCTTGGGCACGGAGAGCCCCGCGCCAATGGCCGACGCTATCTGCCGGCGCGTCTCGAGCTCGCGCTGGAGCGCAACGTAGGAGCTCTCGCTCAGATTGTTGTTGCGAAGCGTTGCCAGGAACGCATTGCGATCGAAGCCGCCGCCGGTTCCCCGAAAATTCGGATCGCGGGCGATCAGCTCGGCAAGCATGGAGTCGGAAATGCCGAGACCCAGATTCTGGGCGTCGGCCCGCATCGCGGCCTCGGCAAGCATCTGCGACAACACACGATCGGGAAGGCCGAGCGTGCGTGCCTGTGCGTCGGTTACCTGACCGACGCGGGCCTGCAGGTTACGCAGCTCGCGCGTGTAGCGAAGCTGGAACGCCTCGACGGTAACCTCGGCGCCGCCCACCGTGGCAAGCGTGTTCGAACGGAAGCCCCGGAAGATATCGGCAATGCCCCATAGCCCGAAACTCAGGACCAGAAGACCCATGAAGACCTTGAAAATCCAGGTCTTCCCGATATCCCGCAATTTCGTAAGCATCTCGTCCTCATGGCGCGGCGTTGCTGGCGCCTACCCGTGCGCGCGGATAATAGGGAGCCGGTCATACCGCCGCAAGGCAAGGAAACTGGCGGGAATTCGGGTCTGGACTCACAAGGGGCAGCCGGCAGCAAGAGGTTATGGACGCGATGGCGCGGGCAAGACAACTGATCGTCGGAAACTGGAAGATGAACGGCCTCGGCGCCGATTTGGTTGAGCTAAGGGCCGTCGCCGCTGCCGTCGGCGGGAAAACCACCCCCACTGTCGGTATATGTCCGCCGGCGACGTTGATCGCGCGGGCCGTCCAGACAGCGGCAGACTCCGCGGTCGTGATTGGCGGTCAGGACTGCCATCCGAAGGCATCGGGCGCGCACACCGGCGACGTCTCCGCCGAGATGCTGGCCGATGCGGGGGCCAGACTGGTCATCGTCGGCCACTCCGAGCGCCGCGCCGATCACGGCGAAACCGATGCGCTTGTCCGCGCCAAGGCACAGGCGGGCTGGCGGGCGGGATTGAAGGCGATCCTCTGCGTCGGCGAGACCCGGGCCGAGCGGGAGGCGGGAAGAGCCTTGTCGGTGATTTCCGCCCAGCTCGCGGGCTCCGTGCCCGACGGCGCCGACCCGACGAACATTGCTATAGCCTATGAGCCGGTCTGGGCGATCGGAACAGGGCTGGTCGCAGGAACCGATGACATCGCCGAGGCGCACGCCCATATAAGGGCGGCCCTGGGCAAGCGGTTCGGAGCGGCTGGCAGTGGGATTGCGATCCTCTATGGCGGGTCCGTCAAACCCGACAACGCCCGCGCCATTCTGGCGCTCGACGCCGTGGACGGCGCACTTGTCGGGGGCGCGAGCCTCAAGGCGGCCGACTTCCTCGCGATCGTCGCCGCCGCCGGTTAACGGGACCGGCTCGCCGCGTCCGACTGGAAAGCCCGGAATGCTTCGTGTACAACGCCCCCGACCTCCCGCCCGGACGCTGCAATGCAAACCGTAATCATTGTCATTCACCTGATGGTGATCGTCGCGCTTGTCGCGGTCGTCATGCTCCAGCGCTCCGACGGCGGCGCGCTCGGCATCGGCGGCTCCAGCGGTTTCATGACCACGCGCGGGCAGGGCAATGTGCTGACCCGCTCGACCGCCATACTTGCGGCAGCCTTCTTCGCTACTTCCATTGCCCTGACGATCCTCGCCCGCGTCGGCGCGGGAAGCGGATCCATTCTCGACGCCGCCCCGCTGCAGGGTCAGCCCGGCAGCGGACAGGGCATCCTCGATCAGCTTGGACCGCTCACAACGCCGGCTCCTTCGAGCCCGCCATCGGACGCCGGCGGTGCGCCTTCCGCTCCGGCACAACCCGCGCCGGCCGCGCCGGCTCCCGCCACGCCTTCGGTCCCAAGCTCGCAGTGATGGCGCAATGACGGATTCTCCGCGCCGGAACCGCAAGAAGGTGGAACCGGCGGACGCACCCATTTTGGACTCAACGAATCGGGCAGCGAGGAGCTAGGATAGAGGCCCATGGCGCGGTACATCTTCATTACCGGCGGCGTGGTCTCCTCCCTTGGCAAGGGCATCGCATCCGCGGCTCTCGGCGCATTGCTCGAGGCGCGGGGCTACAAGGTTCGCCTTCGCAAGCTCGACCCCTATCTCAACGTCGATCCGGGCACGATGTCGCCGTACCAGCACGGCGAAGTATTCGTCACCGACGACGGCGCCGAGACCGACCTCGACCTCGGTCACTATGAGCGGTTCACCGGTCGTCCGGCCAACCGGATGGACAACATCACCACCGGCCGCATCTATCAGGAGATCATCGCAAGGGAACGCCGGGGCGACTATCTGGGCGGAACGGTCCAGGTCATTCCGCATGTCACCGATGCCATCAAGGCCTTCATCCTGGACGGCAACGAAGGCTTCGATTTCGTGCTGTGCGAGATCGGAGGCACGGTCGGCGACATAGAGGGCCTGCCGTTCTTCGAAGCGATCCGTCAGCTCGGCAACGAACTGCCGCGCCAGCACACCATCTACATCCACCTCACGCTTGTGCCCTACATCCGCACCGCGGGCGAATTGAAGACCAAGCCGACCCAGCACTCCGTCAAGGAGCTCCGTTCGATCGGCATCCAGCCGAACATACTGATGGTGCGGGCGGACCGGCCGATACCCGCCGAGGAGCGCAGGAAGCTCTCGCTCTTCTGCAATGTCCGGGAATCCGCCGTCATCGAGGCGCTCGACGTCGAGCACATCTACGACGTTCCGGAAGCGTACCATCGGGCCGGACTCGATAATGAGGTGATTGCGGCATTCGGCATCGACAACGCTCCGCCACCCGACCTTTCTCGCTGGCAGGCGATCACAAGCCGCCTCCGCAATCCGGAAGGCGAAGTCACTATCGCGGTGGTGGGGAAGTACACGGGCCTGAAGGACGCTTACAAGTCGCTGGTCGAGGCGTTGCACCACGGCGGCATCGCCAACAAGGTGAAGGTCAATCTGGAATGGATCGCTTCCGAGATATTCGAGAAGGAGGATCCCGCGCCGTATCTTGAGCGGGTCAACGGTATCCTGGTGCCCGGCGGCTTCGGCGAGCGCGGCTCGGAGGGAAAGATCGCCGCTGCCGGCTTCGCCCGCCGGCACAAGGTGCCGTTCTTCGGCATCTGTTTCGGCATGCAGATGGCCGTGATCGAGGAGGCGCGGAACCTCGCCGGAATCGAAAAGGCAAGCTCGACCGAGTTCGGTCCCACGCCCGAGCCGGTCGTCGGCCTGATGACGGAATGGCTGCGCGGCAACGTGCTCGAAAAGCGCAAGGCCGAGGGCGACCTTGGCGGCACCATGCGCCTCGGCGCCTACAAGGCGAAACTCGCCCCCGGCAGCAAGATTGCCGCGATCTACGGCACCACGGAAATCAGTGAGCGCCACCGCCACCGCTACGAGGTGAACATCAGCTACGCCAAACGGCTGGAGGAAAAAGGCGTGTGGTTCGCAGGCATGTCGCCGGACGGCGTGCTGCCGGAAACGGTGGAGCTTCGCGACCACCCCTGGTTCATCGGCGTGCAATATCACCCGGAGCTGAAATCGCGCCCGTTCGACCCTCATCCCCTCTTCGCGAGCTTCATCGCCGCAGCGGTCGAACAGAGCCGGCTGGTCTGATCCACGCCCGGTGGATAGCGGGCATAACTAACCGATTGCCACCCGAGTGCCGCAATGGCGCGGACCGTGGTCTCATGCTGCGGAAGGCTGTCGTGCTCGCCGGCTGTTTCGCCGCCGTCAGCGCGGCGATTGCGGAGCCGCGCGAGATTTCCCTTGGCGACCTTCCCCGCCCGCTTCAGGCCGCGCACGCCGATTGCGCTGCCAGCGGCGAAAGCGTCTTCTTTTCGTCGAGGGAATTCCCGCACGCGGTCGTCTTTCTGATCAGCTGTCCGCGCGAACGCGCCGCTTCCTGGCCGGCGAGTCTGACGCCGCGTTACGACCCTGACGTGCCCGCGAGCTACCCGGTCCGTGTCTATGTGGCGCGTGACAACAGCGGACGGGATGCTCGGCGGATCGAATTTCCCCTGCGCGACGATGCCGGCACCGAGGTGAGTGTGACCACGCTGCCCGTCAGCGCCGAGGCGCTCCGCGAGGCGGCCGATCCCGGGAATTCCGCACCGCCCTGGATCGAGGCGCTATGGAAGCCCGACACGCGCCCGGATATCTGCAAGATAATGGCGTCGTGGCGCATCGTCGGCGGCGTGGCCGAGCTCAGGCGCTGGCGTGTCGCCCCGTTCTGCAACAAGGACGGCCCGCAGTACGAGACCCGCTACAACAGCGTCATGCCCCGCCTGGTTGTGGACTGAGAAGCGTAGCAGGCGCCGGAGCGGCCAGCCCGGCACCGCCCGACGCTACCCGCGATTGAACCCGCCGCATGTGACCGTCCCCGGCCGCGCGAGCTTGCCGAAGCGGTGGCACCTGCGCTCCCCGAGCATTCCCCGAAAAGCGACTTCCGTGCGCCGACCTGTGTCGTCCGGCCTGCAGGGCAGCCCACCCCAAGCCTAGCCTTCAAGCGATTGGAAACCCGCGGTATCAATCGCTTGATCGAGCCTCAAAAACCTCCCGATTTTCGCGACCTTGCGGCGAGGTGGATTCTGGCCGCAGGAGCAAGCGGTCTCTCGTGCCAAGGCGGGCGAGCCGCGATCCACGTTCGGCCTGTGGTGCCGGGACGCGGCACCGCGTTCAGCCGACGGCGTGGCTGTCGCGCGGCTTCCCCGGATGAGGTTCGGGCGGCCCTGGAATTTCCCATGCCGCTCCGAGATTCCAGACGAGACGGCCGCCCGGGGAGGCGTGAAGACGCGCGGTGCGTGTGGGTTAGCAGGCGAGGGGGAGCTCTCGCGTGCAATCCCGCACCTCATGCGTCAACCTTGAATTGACTCCGATCCGGTGGCGACACGATCTGGCGAAGAGCTTCTGGGGAGGGATTCCTCCTCCCGCGATCACCCGCGAACGACGATATAGCCGCCGGTGTCGCCGGCGAGCCGGCCCTGATCGAGCGGCGCAGGCTTAAGCATCGCCGCATGCAACCGCTCGGTGGAGGTCCAATAGGGACCCGGCAGACCACGGTCCACATCCATGATGAGCACGCGGTCCTCGGCCGCATCGTATCCACCGACGGCGGAGGCATGCGGCCCGTTCCAGTTTCCGACGAGCATTCCCTGATTGTAGACCACGACCATCAGGCTGTCGGGATTGGCTTCGTTGGCAAGAAGCGCCGCACGCAGGCGCGCCAGCGAGCGGCGGTCGCCGCGCCGGGGCTTGAAAACCGACATCCTGGCCTGCTTGTGCCCCGAGGCGTCGAGGCTCCGGCGAAGATAACCCGCGAATTCGCGGAACGTGGTGCCGGCTCCGTCCTCGACGGTCTTCTCGATCCATGAGCGACTGCCGACAGCATCGAGAAGCTGCGTCTGGTCGTAACGCGGGACGACGATATTCGATCGAATGCCATGAAGGGCGTTAACCGTCATCGCAGCAACCGTCACGGTGCAGTCGCTCGAAGTCGTTTGCGGCATGAAAAAAACGTCGAACATACCCAGCCCCGTCGAACTATCCTTGTCGCCGGCCGACAGGATTCCCGATCCTTTGCGCTGTTTCCCGCACTTCGCTCCCGGTTTTCCTGGATGCCATGAGGATAGTCAGCCGGGGAGGGCGCCTCAACCCGCGCAGCCAGAATTATGTTGCGTTTATCCACGTGTCCCGCGAAAGATTGCGAAAGAACGCCCACCGAAACGCGTTTACCATGAACGTCAGCGAGCGGCCGTTGCGCCCGAACACACAGGTCAGCGTCGGCACCGTGACCTTCGGCAACGCGCTTCCGCTCGTGCTGATCGCCGGGCCCTGCCAGCTTGAAAGCCGCGATCACGCGCTCACGATCGCTGCGGCGCTGAAGGAGATGACGGCAAAGGCCGGGATCGGACTCGTCTTCAAGACATCCTTCGACAAGGCGAACCGCACCAGCCTCTCCGGGAAGCGCGGCGTCGGGCTTGAGAAGGCGCTTGGCGTGTTCGCGGAGATCGGAAGCAGATACGGTCTACCCGTACTCACCGATGTGCACGAACGCGAACAATGTGCCGAGGTGGCGAAGGTTGTCGATGTATTGCAGATCCCGGCATTCCTTTCGCGCCAGACGGACCTGCTCATGGCAGCCGCCGCGACCGGCAAGGTCGTGAACGTAAAGAAGGGACAGTTTCTCGCGCCCTGGGACATGCGCAACGTCGTCGAGAAGATCGTCGGGAGCGGCAATCCCAACGTGCTTCTCACCGAGCGCGGCGCGAGTTTCGGCTACAACACGCTCGTCTCGGACATGCGTTCTCTGCCGATAATGGCGGAGACCGGCGCGCCGGTGGTTTTCGACGCGACGCACTCGGTGCAGCAACCGGGAGGGCAGGGGAATGCGAGTGGCGGCGAGCGCCGCTTCGTGCCCGTACTGGCGCGTGCCGCCGTCGCTGTCGGCGTCGCCGGCGTTTTCATCGAGACCCATGACGATCCCGATCGCGCGCCGTCCGATGGACCGACAATGGTGCCCTTGAAAGACATGCCGGCGCTGATTGAGGAGCTGATGGAGTTCGATCGGATCGCCAAGAAGGGCAGGAGAGGCGGGAAGAAATGAACGCACCGACATCGCCGCAGATGGCAACTTCCGCCCTGCCGTTCAATGCCGGGCATCTCGACGAACTTCTGGCGCGGGCCGGCATCGATGTGCTGATCGCCTCGACGCGACACAACATTCAGTACCTCGTCGGTGGCGACTATCGCTTCTTCTTCTTCGAGCGTTTCGACGCCAACGGAATCAGCCGCTATTTGCCGCTGTTGATCTATGTGCGCGGCAAGCCGGAGGCGACCGTCTACATCGGCAACGGCATGGAGGCGTATGAGAAGGAGAACGGCCGCTTCTGGATGCCGACGGTCGAATATGCCGGCACCTCGCTGGCGGCGATGACTGCCGCGGTCGCGCATCTCCGCCACCTCGGGCCGGAAACGCTCCGGATAGGAGTCGAACGCGCATTCCTTCCGGCGGATGCCGAGGAATTGCTTCGCCGCGAAATGCCCCGGACCGAGATCCGCGATGCGCTCTTGCCCCTCGAACGGCTGCGCGCCGTGAAAACGCCCCGCGAACTCGATCTGCTGCGCGCGGCCTCGGAAAAGGTCGTGCGTTCGATGCTTGCGGTCATTGAAAGCCACGGACCCGGCACCTCGAAGTTCGAACTGGCGGAAGCGTTGAGGCGCGAGGAGATCGATCGCGGCCTGACATTCGAATATTGCCTCGTGACCGCGGGCACGAGTCTCAACCGCGCGCCGTCGCCCCAACGCCTGAACGAGGGCGATATCTTTTCGCTCGACTCGGGCGGCAACTATCGCGGCTATATCGGCGACCTCTGCCGCATGGCAATTCTGGGCGAGCCGGATTCCGAGCTCGTCGATCTGCTGGGTGCAATCGAGGAGGTGCAGCAGGCGGCCCGCAGGCCGATCCGCGCCGGGGCAATCGGGCGAGAGATATATGCGTCGGCCGGCGAAGCGCTCCGGAGGTTCCCGCAAGCCCATCGCGTCGAATTCGTCGCGCATGGCATGGGCCTCGTGACACATGAAGCGCCGCGCCTGACCGACACGGGACCGATCCCGTATCCGGCTACCGACGCGGACGAGCCGCTTCAGGCAGGCATGGTTCTTTCGATCGAGACGACACTGCCGCACGCGACGCGAGGCTTCATCAAGCTCGAGGACACCGTCGCGGTCACGAAGGACGGCTGGGAAGCCTTCGGCGACGACGGCCGCGGCTGGAACCGCGCCGGCACGGCGGTCTGAAATTCACCCCCGCCCGCGATAGGGCGCGACACCCTGATCGGGAATCCAGAGCCCGCGCGGCGGCACGCCGGTCTGCCAGAACACATCGATCGGCATTCCCCCGCGGGGATACCAGTAGCCCCCGATGCGCAGCCACCGCGGCGCCAGCGTCTTCACGAGCCGCTTTGCGATGGCGATCGTACAGTCTTCGTGGAACGCGCCGACATTCCGGAACGACTGGAAATAGAGCTTGAGCGATTTCGACTCCACCAGCCAGCGGTTCGGCACATAGTCGATCACAAGATGCGCGAAGTCGGGCTGACCGGTGACCGGGCAGATCGAGGTGAACTCGGGAAACGTGAACCGGGCGAGATAGCGCACGTCTGGATGCGGATTGGGCACGCGGTCCAGCACCGCCTCGCGCGGGCTGGCGGGGATGGCAGCAGGGCGGCCGAGCACCGGCCGGCGAGTGGGAGTCCGTGTCATGGCGCTTCGTCAGCCTCGGGAATGGCCGCACCTGAGGGAGATATAAGCCGGGATTCAAGCCTGTCCCAGCGCCAGCAGGAATGGCCGAGAAGATGCGTTCCGCCCCACCACCGGTCGATCGGGTTGACGCTCAGATTGTCCGTCACGCCGCCATGAACGTTGGCACCGTGGGCGGTGAGGTCGAGCGGGGCGTAAAGATACCGCTCCCGCTCGCTGGCTGTACCGAAGGGCGGGAACCGCCCCGGCAGCCCACGCAAGAGGGGCACGGGCGCAAAGGCCAGGTCGTCGAGTATCCGGTAGAAGCTCCAGTCTCCCATGAACGCCGCTTCCTCCGTCGCGATCGCCATGCGGAAGAGGTGCGCCGGCGTCACTTCGTAACCGGCCACCTGCTCCAGGACCGTCGACTCGGTCCGCGAAAGACCCGAAACGGGAGAGGGCAGTTCGGCGAGAAACCGGCGGAGCGCCGGGCCCAGAAACGGAAACGAATCCGGAATCGACCTGAGGCGCTGGGCAATGGCTTCCGGTGTCGGCGTGCAGAGTTCGTTCCAGATGCGGTGCGCTGCGCCCAGCGTCGGCAAATCGAGCGAGACCGCGTGCTTGTTGAATTGCAGAATCGTTTCCGGCGTCTGGTTGCCGAGAAAATCGTCGGCTTGCACCAGCACCAGCCCTTCCGCGCGCCCCTCGCTTGCAAAGAAGCTCAGTATCTGAAGCAGTTGAAGCTGGTCGTAGAGATCGTGCTCGAGCCAGATCGCGATCTGATCGTAAAGCTCGTGCTTCCTCATGACCGCATCGCGCGCGCCGAATTCGGCGCGCACTCCGGCAAAGTCGATCCCGAAACGCTCGCTCAAGAAACCGGCGCGCAGATCGGAGAGTTGGTCCAGGCTCAGGTCTGCCCGAAGCGGCCCCTCATGCAGAACGTCGCGCCAGGCGACGATCGACGCCGTGACCCCCGCCGCCGCCAGGAGCTCCGCAGCGGAGTCTCCGTTGGTGATGACAAGGTCGGCCATGCCGTGCGCGTCCAGGTACGAAGCGGCCGATGTATGTCACGGAAACTTCCGGCGCGACACCCCTTCCACCCGCGCAAACGCTCGGCTAGAAGCCCGGCGAATGCCGCCGCACCGCGGATTTCCGAGGGGGTAACCATGACGCGAATAATCGACATCGTCGGGCGCGAGATCCTCGACAGCCGTGGCAATCCGACGGTCGAGGTGGATGTGATCCTCGACGATGGGTCCATGGGGCGTGCGGCAGTGCCCTCCGGCGCCTCGACCGGTACGCGGGAAGCCGTCGAACTGCGCGACGGCGACAAGCGCCGCTACGGCGGCAAGGGCGTGCTGAAGGCGGTGGAAGCGGTCAACGGCGAGATCGCCAAGGCCGTCGTCGGGCTGGAGGCCGAAAATCAGATTCTGGTCGACCGCACGCTGATCGACCTCGACGGCACCCCGAACAAGGGCCGGCTGGGCGCGAATGCCATCCTCGGCGTGTCGCTGGCGGTTGCGAAGGCCGCCGCGGATTCGGCCGCATTGCCGCTCTGCCGCTATCTCGGCGGCCCGTCGGCACGCGTGCTGCCGGTGCCGATGATGAACATCGTCAATGGCGGCGTGCACGCCGACAACCCGATCGACTTCCAGGAATTCATGATCGTGCCCGTCGCCGCGCCGACCTTCGCGGACGCCCTGCGCACCGGTGCCGAGATATTCCACACGTTGCGCAAGAACCTGAAGGATGCCGGCCACAACACGAATGTCGGCGACGAGGGCGGTTTCGCACCCAACCTGCCCTCGGCGACTGCCGCCCTCGACTTCATCGTCAAGGCCATCGAGGCCGCAGGATACCGTCCCGGCGAGGACGTCTACATCGCGCTCGACCCTGCCGCGAGCGAGTTCTTCCGAAACGGCGTTTACGACTACAGGGGCGAGGGCAAGAAACGCGATCCCGGCGAGCAGGTGGCCTATTTCGCCGAGCTTGTGTCGAAATATCCGATCGTCTCCATCGAGGACGGAATGGCGGAGGACGACTGGGACGGCTGGAAAGCGCTCACCGATGCCATCGGCGACAAGGTGCAGCTCGTCGGCGACGACATTTTCGTGACCAACACCGAAATACTGAAGCGGGGAATCGCCGCCGGCGTCGCGAACGCAATCCTGGTGAAGGTGAACCAGATCGGGACGTTGAGCGAGACGCTGGAAGCGGTCGAGACCGCCCACCGCGCCTCATACAGAGCGGTGATGTCGCACCGTTCCGGAGAAACGGAAGACTCCACGATCGCCGATCTGGCGGTCGCCACGAATTGCGGGCAGATCAAGACCGGCTCGCTCTGCCGCTCCGACCGGATTGCCAAATACAACCAGCTCCTGCGATTGGAGGAGGAACTGGGCCCGGAGGCGGTTTACGCCGCCCGATCGATCTTCCGAAGCTGACCGCGGAATCGGCAGATTCGCAAGACTCCCTTAACGTTCGCCCGGCGATCCTTCCGCCGGGACTCAAACGTCATCCCGGTATCCTGCATGGCCACCCGGCAATTCCGGCAGTCCGCCCTTTCGCGCTTCGTCCTGCCGGCCGTCGCGGCCGCCTATCTCGCCTATTTCGGCTATTGGGCGTTCCACGGCCACTATGGCGTGTGGGCAAAGGCACGGCTCGAGAGCGAGGCGAGGGACCTTCAGGCGGAGCTTGCGGGTCTCAAAGAGGAGCGTTCGGCGTTCGAACGTCGCGTCAGGCTCCTTCGGCCGGAGAACATCGACCCGGATATGCTCGATGAACAGGCGCGTCAGGCCCTCAATCTCCTGAGGCCGGAGGAGGTGGTCCTCGATAGTGCGCTGCAACAGCGCACGCGTTAGCACACGCAGCAAGGCTGCCCGAGCAAAGCTAAGGCCCATCGCCCGCGCTCCTATTGCAAGGTTTGCGGCAGGAAGCATATGTGCTTTGCATGTGGGCGGATTGACATGCGGCTTCCGGTCATTTCCGGTATGACGCGACAGAGCGCCGGTAATCTGACGAGGAGACGGATCGCATGGCCTCAAGGAAAAGCGGCGCGGCGGTAGCGGAGAAAAGCGCGGCACCGGCACGCACACGCGAACCGCCGAAAACCGAATTCACCAGGGCTGACGAACTTCACGCCTACGAGGCGATGCTGCTTATCCGCCGTTTCGAGGAGAAGGCCGGGCAGATGTACGGCATGGGCCTCATCGGCGGCTTTTGTCATCTCTACATCGGACAGGAAGCGGTCGTGACGGGCATGCAGATGGCCATGCAGCCGGGCGATCAGGTCATCACCGGTTACCGCGACCATGGCCACATGCTGGCCACCGGCATGGATCCGAAAGGCGTGATGGCGGAGCTCACCGGCCGCCGCGCCGGATATTCGCACGGCAAGGGCGGCTCGATGCACATGTTCAGCCGCGAGAAGGAATTCTACGGCGGCCACGGCATCGTCGGCGCGCCCGTCCCGCTGGGCACTGGCATCGCATTCGCCAATCGCTATCGCAAGAACGGCAAGGTGTGCGTGACCTATTTCGGCGACGGCGCGGCGAACCAGGGGCAGGTCTACGAATCCTTCAACATGGCGGAGCTCTGGAAGCTTCCTGTGGTCTATGTGATCGAGAACAATCGCTACGCGATGGGAACCTCGATCGACCGTTCCTCCGCCACGACCGATCTTTCCAAGCGCGGGCTTTCCTTCAATATCCCGGGCGAGCAGGTGGACGGAATGGACGTGCGCGCGGTCCGCGCCGCCGGAGCCAGGGCACTCGAATGGGCGCGCTCCGGCAACGGACCCTACATCCTCGAGATGAAGACCTACCGCTATCGCGGCCACTCGATGTCCGATCCGGCCAAGTACCGGACACGCGAGGAGGTCAACAGGGTCCGCGCCGAAGAAGACCCGATCGACCACGTGCACAACCGTTTGCTGGAGAAGAAGTGGGCGACGGAAGAGGAATTGAAGGCCATCGACAGGCGCGTCCGCGATCGGGTGAACGAGGCGGCGGAATTTGCGCAGAACGCGCCAGAACCCGATCCGTCCGAGCTTTGGACCGACGTATACCGGAACTGAACGGATGACAGATGGCCTGAGGTTGAACTGCGCGCTGGAGGGAAAGCCGGTCCATGCCGATTGACATCCTGATGCCGGCGCTGTCGCCGACGATGGAGGAAGGCAAGCTCGCCAGGTGGCTGAAGAAGGAAGGCGACAGCGTCCGTAGCGGCGACGTCATCGCCGAGATCGAAACGGACAAGGCGACCATGGAGGTGGAGGCCGTGGACGACGGGCGGATCGCATCGATCCTCATTCCCGAGGGAACCGAGAACGTGAAGGTGAACACACCTATCGCGCGCCTGTCCGTCGACGGGGAGGAGACCCAGGCCACGAAGCGCTCCGGCAACGGTGCCCGCACCGGCGAGCCCGCACCGAAGACTGGCGAGGCCGGGCCAGGCGGGATGCCGGCCGAGGCGCGCCCGGCGCGGCCGACGGAGAAGGCACCCGCCCAGCCCGCCGGAACCGCCCCCCCGCAACCGAGGGCGGCCATCGCCTACGAGCCTGAAGTGCCCGCCGGCACCGAGATGGTGACGATGACCGTCCGTGAAGCGCTTCGCGACGCCATGGCCGAGGAAATGCGCCGCGACAGCAAGGTCTTCATCATGGGCGAGGAGGTCGCCGAATATCAGGGCGCCTACAAGGTCACGCAGGGACTCTTGCAGGAGTTCGGTCCCGAACGCGTCATCGACACGCCGATCACCGAGCACGGGTTTGCCGGCCTTGGCGTCGGCGCTGCATTCGCCGGCCTGAAACCCATCGTGGAGTTCATGACCTGGAACTTCGCCATGCAGGCGATCGACCACGTAATCAACTCCGCGGCGAAGACCCTCTACATGTCGGGCGGCCAGATGGGCTGCCCGATCGTTTTTCGGGGCCCGAACGGCGCCGCCGCACGCGTCGCGGCGCAGCACAGCCAGGACTACGCCTCGTGGTACGCACACGTACCCGGCCTGAAAGTGATCCAGCCATGGTCTGCGGCCGACGCCAAGGGCCTCCTCAAATCGGCCATCCGCGATCCGGATCCCGTGATCTTCCTGGAAAACGAGATTCTCTACGGCCACTCCTTTCCGGTGCCGGTCGTGGACGACTGGCTCGTGCCCATCGGCAAGGCCAGGATTGTCCGGCAGGGAACCGACGCGACCCTTGTGTCCTTCGGCATCGGCATGACCTATGCCACCAGGGCCGCGCAGGAATTGGCGGGGCAGGGGATAAACGTCGAACTTATCGACCTGCGCACGCTGCGCCCGATGGACACCGACACCGTCGTGGAGTCGGTGAAGAAGACCGGGCGCTGCGTGACCGTCGAGGAAGGCTGGCCGGTCTGCTCCATCGGATCGGAGATCGCCTCCGTGCTCATGGAACGCGCCTTCGACTGGCTCGACGCGCCGGTGCTGAAAGTCGCCGGCAAGGACGTGCCCATGCCTTATGCGGCGAACCTCGAGAAGCTCGCGCTGCCGAGCGTGGCGGAGGTGATCGAGGCCGTGCGCGCGGTGACCTACGCAAACTGACGGAACCCTTTATTAGCGTGCGGCTGCTCTCCCGTGGCCGTGTTCGTCGCTCCAGACCCGGAAGGCTCTCATGGCCAAGGAACAACCTATCCCACCCGACGCGATCACGCGCGACGACGCAGTCGAGGTGCTGCGTGCCTTCGTGGTCGACGGCGGCCTGTCGATCTCGTTCACCCGCGCCTTCGACGATCCCCAAATGTGGGGGATGCTGCTTGTCGACATCGCCCGCCACGCCGCGCGCGTGTACGCGACGGAAGGCGTCATGGATGAGGCGGACGCCCTTGCGGCGATCGTCGACATGTTCGAGATGGAACTCTCCGATCCCACCGACATCGGCATCACGGTCGAGCGTGAAAAACGGGGCCACTAGCCGATGCCCATCGACATTCGCATGCCTGCCCTTTCGCCGACCATGGAGGAGGGGAATCTCGCCAAGTGGCATGTGAAGGAAGGCGACACGGTCAAATCCGGCGATGTGATCGCCGAAATCGAGACCGACAAGGCGACGATGGAGGTCGAGGCGGTCGACGAGGGCGTGATCGGCAGGATCGTCGTTCCCGAGGGCACCGAGCACATCAAGGTGAACGAGGTGATCGCCATACTCCTGGCCGAGGGCGAGGACAAATCCGCGCTTGGTCAGGCGTCGCCTCCGGCTCCGACGTCCGCTGCAAAAGGGGAAGCACCGCCGAAGCCTGCCCCGGCGGCCGGGAAGACGCCGCCCGCCGCACCCGCAGCCATCGCTTCACCGTCCGCTGCCCGCCCCGCCGCGCCGGTCGCAGCCGTCTCCGCCAGCGACAGCGGGCGCATTTTCGCCTCACCCCTGGCCCGCCGTCTTGCGCGGGAAGCCGGCCTCGAACTGAAAGCGATCCGCGGCTCCGGTCCGCACGGCCGCATCGTGAAGGCCGACATCGAGAACGCACGCGCCGGAGGTCCGCGTCCGGCACCGGTGGCGGGTGTGCCCGCACCGGCTGTCGTGCAGGCGCCGGCGATGTCGGACCAGCAGATACTCAGGCTCTACGAGCCGGGAAGCTACGAACTCGTTCCGCACGACAACGTCCGCAAGATCATCGCGCGTCGTCTCATTGAAGCGAAGCAGACGATCCCGCACTACTACCTCAACATCGACACCGAGATCGACGCGCTTCTCGCACTCCGCGACCAGATCAACGGTGCCGCGCCCAGGGACAAGGACGGCAATCCCGCCTGGAAGGTCTCGGTCAACGACATGATCGTCAAGGCTCTCGCCATGGCGCTGAAGGCCGTGCCGGAAGCGAATGCCACATGGACGGAAGGCGGCATGCTCATTCACAAGCACGCCGACATCGGCGTGGCCGTTGCAATCCCGCATGGCCTGATCACGCCGGTCGTGCGCAAGGCGGATGAGAAGACGCTGTCGCAAATCTCGAACGAAATGAAAGACTATGTGAAGCGCGCCCGTGACAGGAAGCTGAAGCCGGAGGAGTACCAGGGTGGCTCGACGGCGGTCTCCAATCTCGGCATGTACGGCATCCGGGATTTCGCCGCCGTGATAAATCCCCCTCACTCCTCGATCCTCGCCGTGGGCATGGGCGAGGAGCGGGCAGTCGTCCGCAAGGGAAGGATCGAGGTCGCCACCGTCATGTCGGTGACGCTCTCCGCCGATCACCGCGCGGTCGACGGCGCTCTCGGGGCCGACCTCCTCAGAGCCTTCAAGCGCTTCATCGAAAAGCCGGCGGGGATGCTGGTGTAGCGCCGGGAAGCCCCGGAAGGAGACGATCATGACCAGCGTCAAATTCGGACTGTCGGAGCACGCCCTCGGGCGCGAGGAGCGGGCGGTCGTATTTGAGGCAAGCGACGCGGACGGCAAGCTGGGCGAGCTTCACGTCAGCCGCGGGGGGCTGCGGTGGTATCCGAAGAATTCGCGTTACCATCATTTCATGACATGGCGCCGCTTCGGTGAGGTCATCGAGCAGCACGTCAGAAAGACGCCGTAGCGCGGTCCCCTGCGGTCTTGGTATGGGAGCGGGGCTCCTGACCTCTCGTGAACAGATAAGGCGAACGCATGCCCGATGCTTATGATGTGATCGTGGTCGGTTCCGGCCCCGGCGGCTATGTCGCCGCAATACGCGCCGCGCAGCTCGGTCTGAGAACGGCCATTGTCGAAAAGTCCTATCTGGGCGGCATCTGCCTGAACTGGGGCTGCATCCCGACCAAGGCGCTGCTGCGCTCCGCCGAGGTCTATGGCAACCTCCAGCACGCGAAGGACTTCGGCCTTTCTGCCGAGAAGGTTGGATTCGACATCGCCGGGGTCGTCAAGCGTTCCCGCAACGTCGCCGGGCAGTTGTCGAACGGCGTCGGGTTCCTGATGAAGAAGAACAAGATAGACGTGATCTGGGGCGAGGCCACGCTCGCTGCGCCCGGCAAGATCGCCGTGAAGCCCGCTGCCGATCCCCCCAAGAACGCCCTTGGCGGCGGCGACTACGAGGCGAAGCACATCGTCGTCGCGACGGGCGCGCGGCCGCGCGCGCTCCCGGGACTGGAGCCCGACGGCAAGCTGGTCTGGACCTATTTCGAGGCGATGGCCCCCGACACGATGCCGAAGTCCCTGCTGATCGTCGGGTCCGGTGCGATCGGCATCGAGTTCGCCTCCTTCTATCGTACGCTCGGTGCGGAGGTGACCGTTGTGGAGATCCTGCCGCAGATTCTGCCGGCGGAGGACGAGGAAATTGCCGCGCACGCGCGCAAGCGCTTCGAGAAACAAGGCATCCGTATTCTCACCTCGGCGAAAATCACGAAGCTCGAAAAGGGGCCCGACGGCATTGCTGCCACGGTTGAGACCGCGCCCGGCAAGACAGAGACGATCAAGGCCGAGCGGGCGATATCGGCAGTCGGCGTGGTCGGCAACATCGAGAACCTGGGCCTGGAGAAACTGGGCGTGAAGACCGACCGGGGGATCGTCGCGACGGACGGGTTTGGCCGCACTTCTGCGAAGGGCATATACGCCATCGGCGATGTGGCCGGTCCGCCGATGCTCGCCCACAAGGCATCGCACGAGGGTGTCGTTTGCATCGAGGCGATCGCGGGCAAGAACCCGCATGCGATGGACAAGCTGAAGATCCCCGGCTGCACCTACTGCAACCCGCAGATCGCCTCAGTCGGTCTTACCGAGAAGGCCGCGAAGGAAAAGGGCTACGACATTCGCGTCGGCAAGTTTCCCTTCATCGGAAACGGCAAGGCCATCGCCCTCGGCGAGCCCGACGGCATGACCAAGACGATATTCGACAGAAAGACCGGGCAGCTACTGGGCGCACACATGGTCGGCGCCGAAGTAACCGAACTGATCCAGGGCTTCGTTATTGCGATGAATCTGGAAACAACCGAGGAAGAGCTGTTCCAGACGGTCTTCCCGCATCCGACCTTGTCCGAAACAATGCATGAGAGCGTGCTCGCCGCATATGGCAGGGTGCTGCATGTGTGATCGCGCGCGAGCCGAGCGGCGCCGGGAGAAAAAGCGATGAACAGGTTCCTGTCATGTGCCGTGGCGGCTCTTGTCCTGGCAGCGGCCCATATCGGTACGGCGGCCGCGCAGCCCGCGATCCGCGATCTCGGCAGCGAGAAAGTCGTCGACGCGAGTGGCGGCGATGTCAAGGTTGCAGGTGCGACTGTCACTGTGAACGGACAGGCGGCAAGCGTCCGCGCGGCCGGCGCCTCAGTGGCGGTCCACGCGGACGTGATCGGCAACGTGGACGCAGCAGGAGCAGAGGTCACCGTCGATGGCCGGACGGGTGGCGTAAGGCTGGCTGGCGCCACCGTGACGCTGACCGGGGATGTGGAGGGAGATGCCCTGGTCGGCGGTGGCGTCGTTACCGTGACATCCGGCGTCGGGGGCAAGCTGGCCGTTTTTGGCGGACGAGTCTCGATCGGTCCTCAGGCCACCGTCGCGGGGGCAACGAACGTCGGCGGCGGCAACGTGACATTTGACGGACGCGCTGAGGGAGGAGCGCGCATTTTCGGCGGCGCGATTGCCGTCAACGGCACCGTGAACGGCGATCTCGTTCTGGAGGGCGGGCGGATCGTGATCGGCCCCACGGCAGTGGTGACGGGCAACGTCCTCATCAGGTCGTTCAACGAACCGACAGTCAGTCCGGCGGCGCAGATCGCGGGTGGCGTCACGCGCCAGGAGCCGGCGACCTGGTGGGAACAGGTCGATGTTCGATCCTGGCCGTTTCGTCTCGGACTTGCGGCTTTTGTCGCACTGTCGACGGTCGTCGCCGGCATAGTGCTTATGATACTCGGACGGGGCACCTTCGAGGACGCCGTAACGCTTGCGCGCGTCAAGGTCGTCAGCAGCTTCCTCATCGGCCTGCTCGTCCTGATCCTGCTGCCGATCGTCGCCACGATCCTGATGGCGACCGTGATCGGCATACCGGCGGGCCTGGCACTTCTGTTCGCGCTGCCGGTCCTGCTGGTCGCGAGCCATGCCGTCGCCGCAACGGGACTCGCCGATCTCGTCTTCAACCGCCCGCAAAGTCCGCGGCTTGCAGGACGCACGGTGGTGTTTCTGATCGTCGGCGGAATCGTCCTCGGACTGGTGAGCCTCATTCCCGCCGTTGGCGCGTTCCTGCTCCTGATCCTGGTCGTTTGGGGAGCCGGTGCGTTCCTGCGCTCCGCGCGGCGACGCGCCCGGCGCTCGCGGCGCCCACCGCCCCTCGGCGAGGGAAAGACTGCAGTAGCCACATGAGGCGACGCTCGGCGCAACCGTCGTGCCGATCGTTTCCCGTATTGTCGTTGCACGAAACCACTTGCGGCCGACCGCGCGTATCTTGCGCGGTCCTCCGGCAGCAGAAGGGACAGACAATGGAAGGTGTCGGCTGGATCGGAACCATCATACTGGGAGGGCTCGCCGGCTGGGTCGCCGAGCGCGTCACGAAAAGCGACATGGGCCTGCTGATGAATGTCGTCCTCGGCATTGCCGGCGCGCTCGTCCTGAACGCAATCCTGCGGGTTGCTAACGTCATCCCACCCGAGGGCTGGCTCGCCCAGTTCGTCGTGGCGGTCATCGGGGCGGTCCTGCTGATCTGGGTCTGGCGACTGATCCGGGGAAACCGGCCGACCGCCTGAGATAGCCCGTCAGCGCAGGTCTGGCAGCCGCCGCAACGCGATGGCCGAGCCTTGACCCGCCCGGCGGGGGAGGGCACATCCCAGTCATGGTCACCGTAGTCGATCTGGTAGGCGGACGGGACATCCGGCCACGCCACCCCGAAAAGGCGCACCGCCCGGACACGCCGGTTTTGCGCAAACCCGACTGGATTCGCGTCAAGGCGCCGGGGTCGCCGGTCTATATGGAAACCCGGGCGATCGTGCGCGAGCGCAACCTGGTTACGGTCTGCGAGGAGGCGGGCTGCCCCAACATCGGTGAGTGCTGGTCGAAGCGCCACGCGACTTTCATGATCATGGGCGACACCTGCACGCGGGCCTGCGCCTTCTGCAACGTGCGCACGGGAATCCCGTTGCCGCTCGATCCCGGCGAGCCTGCTCGCGTCGGCGACGCGGTCGCCCGGCTCGGTCTGCACCATGTCGTCGTCACCTCGGTGGACCGCGACGATCTTCCCGACGGTGGGGCGGAGCACTTCGCCGCCGTCATCCGCGCGATCCGCGCCGCCAGCCCCGGCACGACGATCGAGATTCTCACCCCGGATTTCCTGAGGAAGGAAGGCGCTCTGGAAGTCGTGGTCGCGGCACGGCCTGACGTTTTCAATCACAATCTCGAAACGGTGCCCTCGAAGTACATTACGGTCCGTCCCGGCGCGCGCTATTTCCATTCGCTGCGTCTGCTCCAGCGTGTGAAGGAGCTCGACCCGACCATGTTCACCAAATCGGGGATCATGGTCGGTCTCGGCGAGGAGCGGAACGAGGTGATGCAGCTCATGGACGATCTGCGTTCGGCGGACGTCGATTTCCTGACGATCGGCCAGTATCTGCAGCCTACGCGCAAGCACCATCCGGTGGTCCGGTTCGTCACGCCGGAGGAGTTCAAGTCCTACGAGACGATTGCAGCGGCGAAGGGCTTCCTCCTCGTCTCGGCAAGCCCGCTGACGCGCTCCTCCTATCACGCGGGCGAGGATTTTGCGCGCCTGCAGGCCGCCCGCCGCGCCCAGCATCGGGTCTGACAAGGGGTGCCGCGCTTCTCGACCGAACGGCGCGTCAGGCACTCGGCGCAGGATATGTTCGACCTCGTTGCGGATGTCGAGCGTTACCCGCTCTTCGTACCGCTGTGCGACCGCCTCGTGATACGTTCGCGGACGAGAGAGGGCGATCGCGAGATTCTGGTCGCCACGATGACCGTCGCGTACCGGTTTCTCCACGAGTCGTTCACAAGCCGCGTCACGCTCGACCGGAAGGCGCTGACCATCCGGGCGCAATATCTCGACGGGCCATTCCGGCATCTCGACAATCTCTGGGAATTCGAGCCCGTGAGCGCGCGAGAGACGATCGTGCGCTTCTCGATCGACTATGAGTTCCGGTCGCGGACACTCTCCGCCTTGATGGGCAGCGTCTTCGATCGTGCGTTCCGGCGATTTGCAGAGGCGTTTGAGGCTCGCGCGGACGAGGTCTACGGGACGCCGTCCGCCGGCTGACCGGTGGCAAGCTGCGCCAGAAGTCCAAGCGCCTCGCGCACCGCCGCCGCACGAATGGAATCGCGGCCCTCGTCGGGGAAATTGCGAACGACATGATACGCCGGCGACCCCTTTCGCATCGCGCCGAAGTGCACGAGTCCGACGGGCTTCTCGGCAGTGCCGCCGGCAGGGCCCGCAATGCCGGTGATCGAAATGGCGATGTCGGCGCCTGAGCGCGCCAGCGCACCTGCCACCATCGCCAGCGCGCATTCGCGGCTCACGGCCCCGAAGCGACGGATCAGCTCCGCCGGGACACCGAGCATCTCGGCCTTGGCGGCATCCGAATAGGTCACGAAGCCTCGGTCGACGACGGCGGATGAACCCGGGATTTCCGTCAGCACAGCGGCAACCAGGCCGCCGGTGCAAGACTCCGCCACGGCAATCTTGATACCGGCGACGGTGCAATCCTCGATCACCGCGCGCGCCCGCGGAACCAGCGGCGCGAGATCCGTCATTGCTTGGCCCCGGAAGGGAGACGGACGGTCGCAGTGGCCATCGCCGCGATACCCTCGCCGCGCCCGACGAAACCGAGCGCCTCGTTGGTCGTTGCCTTTACTGCCACTCTGTCGGCCCCGATGCCGCAAATCGCCGCGATCCGGGCACGCATTGCGTCGCGATGCGGGCCGATCTTCGGTGCTTCCGCGACGATGGTGAGATCGAGATGCGCGATCGCGCCGCCGCGGCGCCTTACCTGCGCCACCGCCTCGGCGAGGAAGCGATCCGAAGAGGCACTCTTCCATCGGGGATCGTCGGGAGGGAAGTGCGTGCCGATGTCGCCCTCGGCAATCGCGCCGAGTATCGCGTCGGTGAGCGCATGGAGCGCCACGTCCGCATCCGAATGTCCGGTAAGTCCTTTGGCGTGCGGGATTTTCACGCCGCCGAGCATGACGCTCTTTCCCGCCCCGATCGCATGCACATCGTAGCCGATCCCTACGCGAACGTCATTGAGTCCGGCGAAGCGCTCTGCCGCGAGCCTGGCGTCGGCCATCGCAAAATCCTCCGGCGTCGTGAGCTTGATGTTGCTCCCGCCGCTCCCCTGAATAACCTTCACCTGCACGCCGGCAAACGCGGCGACGGCGGCGTCGTCGGTAAACGCCGCGCCCGCCGCCGCCGCGCGCCTGTGCGCAGCGAGAATTGCAGCAAAGCGGAAGCCCTGCGGCGTCTCTGCAAGCCACAGTCCTGCGCGCGGCACGGTCTGAAACGCGAACCCGTCCGCATCCACCTGCTGCAACGTGTCGGTCACAGGTGTAGCGGGAAGAACGGCTTCGAAGTCGCCGAGATTGCGCACCACATCCGCAATCAGCGACTGCGCCACGAAGATTCGAACGGCATCGTGAACGAGGACGAGATCCGGCGGATCGCCGGCCAGCGATTCAAGTCCCAGCAATACCGACTCCTGCCGTGTCTCCCCGCCGAGCACGGGCGGCAGCAGAAGCCGGTGGTCGTGTGCCGCCTTGTAGTAGAGCTCGACGTCGTCGGCGTGGATCACAACCCGCACGGCGCCGATGTCCGGGTGACCCAGGAACCGGTCCAGCGCCCACGCGATCACCGGCCGGCCACCCACGGGCAGGTATTGTTTGGGGACCGGTCCCCCCGCGCGCACGCCGCGCCCCGCTGCGACGATCAAGGCTGCCGTTCGAGACATCCCGCATCCCGGGTGAAAGGTCCGTGTAGCAACTTTCGACCGACGATTCACCGCAAACCGTCGTTTTTGCGGCGCACAATTCCACTTGCTTGTGCGCGTCTATATGGCTAATATTAAGGCATTATGACAAACTGCCTAATCGATAGTCATTTGCACACCAACGGCACGGTCGCTCGGCTCGCGGAGCCCCTTGGAATTGGGACGGTCACCGTACCGAACCGTGTCTTCCTCGCCCCCATGTCTGGCGTCAGCGACCGAGCCTTTCGCGAACTCGCCGCGGAGGCGGGAGCGGGACTGGTCGTGTCCGAGATGGTGGCGAGCGATGCGCTCGTCCGCGGCCATCCGGAGAGCGTGGTCCGCGCGGAGCGTGCGGGACGCGGCCCGCACGTCGTGCAGCTTGTCGGACGCGAGGCACGGTGGATGGCCGAAGGTGCCCGCGCAGCCACCGATGCCGGTGCCGACATTGTCGACATCAACATGGGCTGTCCGGCCAGGAAGGTCACGAGCGGATATTCAGGATCCGCGCTCATGCGCGATCTGGATCATGCGCAAGCCCTGATAGAGGCGACCGTAAACGCAACGCCCCTCCCGGTGACGCTGAAGATGCGCCTCGGCTGGGACGACAGTTCCAGGAACGCGCCGGAGCTCGCGCGCCGCGCTGAAGCGACCGGCGTACAGATGATCGTTGTGCATGGCCGGACGCGCTGCCAGTTCTTCGGCGGACACGCCGATTGGGCCGCGATCGCCGACGTCAAGGCGGCCGTCCGCATTCCGGTGATTGCAAATGGCGATCTCGAATCCGCCGGCGATCTGGAGGAAATGCTGCGTCTCTCCGGCGCCGACGGAGTGATGGTGGGTCGCGGCGCCTGCGGCCGACCGTGGTTCCCCGGTGCGCTGGCGCGATACGCGCGCACCGGCCGGTACCCGCAAGAGCCGGAGGGGTCGGCGCTCATCGAGCGAATTCTGCGCCACTATGACGGTATCCTCGAGCTTTACGGCCCGGTCTTCGGCGTCCGCGCCGCGCGCAAACATCTCGGTTGGTACTGGGACCGGCACGGCCTTGCCCGCGGCGCAAAGGGCAAGGCGCTCCGCACACAACTCATGACGGAGAACGACGCGAACGCCGTGCGCCGCGTTCTTGCCGGCATCGCATGCGAAACGACGACGAGGGCCGCATGAGCGGGAATGTTGCGACCTCACGCCCTCGCGACCGGTCGGGCGACACCGGCCCTGGCGTCTTGCTCGACGCGCTGCCGCATCCGGTGATCCTCGTCGATGCGAACGACCATATCGCGGAGGCCAATGCCGCCGCCGAGACCTTCTTTCAGGCCTCCACGCCGGTGCTGCGGCGAAGCCCTCTTGCGCAATTCGTCCCCTTCGGCAGTCCGCTCCTTGCGCTGATCGACCAGGTCCGCCGCAAGGGCGCTGCCGTGAACGAATACAGGGTCGACATCGGAACGCCACGGCTCGGCGGCGAGCGTGTGGTCGACATCTATGCAAGCCCCGTCCTCGAACGGTCCGACCATGTCGTCGTGCTTCTTCAGCAGCGGACGATCGCCGAGAAGATGGACCGCCAGCTCACCCATCGCGGCGCGGCACGCACCGTCACCGGCCTTGCCGCAATGCTGGCACACGAGATCAAGAATCCGCTCTCCGGCATCCGCGGCGCCGCGCAACTCCTCGAAGCCTCCGTAGCAGACGACGACCGCGCCCTCACGCGGCTCATTTGCGACGAGGCGGACCGCATCGTGAAGCTGGTGGACCGAATGGGCGTGTTCTCCGATGAACGTCCCGTCGAACGCGAACCGGTCAACATCCACGCCGTGCTCGACCATGTGAAGGCGTTGGCCGCATCCGGCTTCGCGCGCCACATTCGTATTCAGGAAGAATACGACCCCTCGCTGCCGCTGGTGCTCGCCAACCGCGACCAGCTCGTTCAGGTGTTCCTGAACCTCGTCAAGAACGCCGCCGAGGCGATCGGCGACGCGCACGACGGCGAGATCTGGCTTACCACCGCCTTCCGGCCGGGTATCCGCCTTTCAGTGCCGGGAAGCCCGACCAGGGTAACGCTCCCGCTGGAGTTTTGCGTCCGCGACAACGGGCCCGGCGTACCCTCCGATCTCCTCCCGCATCTCTTCGATCCGTTCGTCACCACGAAGCTGAACGGCACTGGCCTGGGGCTTGCATTGGTCGCCAAGATCGTTGGCGATCACGGCGGAGTCATCGAATGCGAAACGCAGCCCCGGCGCACCACTTTCCGCATCCTGATGCCGGCCCATCTGGGCAGTGGCGAGGAGACTTGAACATGGCACTCGGCAACATCCTCGTCGCCGACGACGACGCAGCGATTCGCACCGTCCTCAATCAGGCGCTGTCCCGTGCCGGATATGAGGTGCGGCTGACCTCCAATGCGGCAACGCTCTGGCGCTGGATCAGTCAGGGTGAGGGCGACCTTGTCATAACGGACGTGGTGATGCCGGACGAGAACGCCTTCGATCTCATTCCGCGCATCAAGCGCATGCGGCCGGACCTGCCGATCATCGTCATGAGCGCACAGAACACCTTCATGACGGCAATCCGGGCTTCCGAGCGCGGCGCCTACGAGTACCTGCCCAAGCCCTTCGATCTGAAGGAGCTGATCGCCATCGTCGGCCGTGCGCTCGCCGAACCGGAAGCGACGCGCAAGCCTGCGCCGCCTCCCGAGGCGAGCGAGAATATTCCGCTCGTCGGGCGTTCCCCTGCCATGCAGGACATCTACCGCATGCTCGCGCGGCTGATGCAGACGGATCTCACCGTCATGATCAGCGGCGAGTCAGGTACCGGCAAGGAACTGGTGGCCCGCGCGCTGCACGACTATGGCAAGCGGCGCAACGGCCCCTTCGTCGCCGTCAATATGGCCGCCATCCCGCGCGACCTGATCGAATCCGAATTGTTCGGCCATGAGAAGGGCGCCTTCACCGGCGCTCAGGCACGCAGCGCCGGCCGTTTCGAGCAGGCCGAAGGCGGCACACTCTTTCTCGACGAGATTGGCGATATGCCGATGGAAGCGCAGACCCGTCTCCTGCGGGTCCTCCAGCAAGGCGAGTACAGCACCGTCGGCGGCCGCACACCGATCAAGACGGATGTCCGCATCATCGCCGCAACCAACAAGGACCTGCGCGTCCTTATCAATCAGGGTCTCTTCCGCGAGGACCTGTTCTTCCGGCTGAACGTGGTACCGATCCGGCTGCCAGGCCTGCGCGAGCGCACCGAGGACATCCCCGATCTGGTTCGGCACTTCTTCGCACTGGCCGAAAAGGAAGGCCTCCCGGCCAAGCAGATCGAGAACGCGGCCATTGAGCGTTTGAAGCGCTACCGCTGGCCGGGCAACGTTCGCGAACTGGAGAACCTGATTCGGCGACTGGCGGCCCTTTATCCGCAGGAAGTGATCACAGAGGCCATCGTCGAGGCAGAGCTCGATCAGCCGGCACTGGCCCTGCCGGAAACGGACGGCGAGAACACGCTTGCAAGCGCCGTGGAGCGTCATCTGGCCGAATACTTCCGGGGCTTTGGCGAAGCTCTGCCGCCGCCCGGCCTCTACCAGCGGATTCTGCGGGAGGTCGAGCATCCTTTGATAGGCGCCGCGCTGGCGGCCACTCGCGGCAACCAGATCCGCGCCGCCGAGCTTCTCGGCGTCAATCGCAATACGCTCCGCAAGAAAATCCGCGATCTGGATATCCAGGTCATCCGCTCGGGCCGCTGATCGCCTTTTCGGCGGCGCTCCGCCGGTTTCCGTTAATTGCGGACTGGCGATAGTTTATGTTGCGTTTTCGCCACATTGCTGTTGCAATCCCGTTCAAACTGGACGCAGGACGGCAGCAAGGGGCAGGCGGGTGTGACCACGGCGACGGAGACATCGTCCTTCCCGGTCAAGGTGGAGGAACCCGGCGCCGGACAACCGGCGCGGCGGTTCCCGCCTCTGTCCCGCGTTGTGCGTCCCATCGGATATGTGAGCGTCGTACTCGCCCTCTCGGCAACCCTCGGCACCTTCTTTGTGCTGATGGGGCTGACCCCCATTCCGCCGACCCAGCAGGTCGTGCAATGGGCGATGATCACCAACGGCGTGCTCGTGGCGATCCTCATACTCGCCGTGGGCTGGGAGCTGGGCGTCCTCTTTCTCGCCCGCCAGCGCCGCCGTGCCGCCGCCCGGCTTCACATCCGGATCGTCACGCTCTTCAGCGTGATCGCTGCCACGCCGGCCATTCTTGTCGCCGTGATCGCATCGATCACGCTCGACCGTGGCCTCGACCATTGGTTCTCCACTCGCACGCAGGCCATTGTCGACACCTCGCTGCAGGTGGCGCAGGCCTACTATCAGGAGCACGTCCAGTCGGTCGGGACCGAACTGCTCGGCCTCAAGACCGACTTCGAGCGCGGCCGGATACTCCGGGATGAGGACCCGGCGCGCTTCCAGAATTTCATCGATTCGATTGCGATGTCGCGCGCCATCCCGGGCCTGTTTCTCGTGCGCGGCGACGGTTCCATACTTGCGCAGGCGACCAGCAGCACCCGTCTGAATTTTCCGCCTGCGCCGCCCAACGCTCTCGCGCAGGCCGAGAACAACAACGGCATGCCGAGCCTGATCGCCCCGGGCACGACGAACCTCGTCGGTGGCGTCATCCGTCTCTTTGGATACCCCGACGCGTACCTCTACATCGTCCGGCACATCGATCCGAATGTCGTGCGCTCGATGCAGCTCATCGCGGAGAACGCCACCGAGTACAAGGCGCTGGAAGCGACGCGCTTCGGCGTGCAGGTCGCCTTCGGTCTTCTTTATCTCGGCATCGCGCTGGTGGTACTCCTTTCCGCCATCTGGATCGGTATCGCATTCGCCAATCGGCTCGTCTCGCCGATTCGCCATTTGATCGACGCAGTCAACGAGGTGGCGGAAGGCAACCTCGCCGTCGAAGTGCCGGCGCGCCAGCGCGACGGCGACATCGGCGCTCTCGGCATCACATTCAACAAGATGACCGCACAGCTCCGCGGGCAGCGCGCCGCGCTTCTTTCTGCCAACGCCCAGATCGACAGCCGCCGTCGGTTCAGCGAGGCCGTACTTTCCGGCGTCACCGCCGGCGTCATCGGCGTCAATGCGGAAGGCAATGTGACGATCGTGAATCGCATGGCGCTCCGCCTTCTCGACGTTTCGGCGGAATCGGTCATCGGCAAGCCGGTGGTCGAGGTTGCACCGGAGCTCGAGGCGGTCGTTACCGCCGCAATCGCCGACAATCGCCCCGAGCACCGCGCCCAGATCGTTGCCAAGCGGGGAGGACGCGAGCGGACGATCAACGTCCGGGTCACGACCGAAAGCACGACAGCCGAGGATCACGGTTACGTCGTCACCCTCGATGACATCACCGACCTCGTTACGGCCCAGCGAAGCTCCGCCTGGGCCGACGTTGCCCGGCGCATCGCACACGAGATCAAGAATCCGCTTACCCCGATCCAGCTTTCGGCCGAACGGCTGAGACGGAAATTCGGCCGTGCAATTTCCGAGGATCGCGAGGTATTCGACCAGTGCACCGACACCATCATCCGTCAGGTCGGCGATATCGGCCGCATGGTCGATGAATTCTCGTCGTTTGCGCGGATGCCGAAGCCCGCCTGCGCGCCGGGCGATCTCGCCGACGCGATCAAGGATGCGGTTTTCCTCATTCAGGTCGGCCAACCCGACATCGACTTCCGGGTAAAGCTGGACGATACGCCGCTGACCGGCCGCTTCGACGCGCGGCTGATGGCGCAGGCGATCACCAATCTCGTCAAGAACGGCACCGAGGGCATCGCCGCCTTGCCTCCGAACGAGCAGGCAAGGGGAACGATCCTCGTGCACGGATACATCCGCGACGGATCGATTGTCGTCGATGTCATCGACAACGGCATCGGTCTGCCCCAGGAAAACCGGAGCCGTCTGCTCGAACCCTACGTCACGACCCGCGAGAAAGGCACCGGCCTCGGCCTCGCGATCGTCCGCAAGATCGTGGAGGAGCACGGCGGCACACTTGAGCTTCTCGATGCACCGGCGGTGGCCGAGGGCGGACACGGCGCCTGTGTCCGCATCACGCTGCCGCGACTCGACACCGTCGCCGACGCATCGATCGCCGATGAATCACCCCCGACAGAAGCCCGGACCTGAAACCGATCATGCCTGCCGACATTCTCATCGTTGACGACGAAGCCGACATCCGCGAACTGGTCGCCGGAATACTCGACGATGAAGGCCACACGGCCCGCACCGCCGCCGACGCCGATTCTGCGCTGAAGGAAATCGAACTGCGCCGCCCGTCGCTGCTGTTCCTCGACATCTGGCTCCAGGGAAGCCGGCTCGACGGCCTCGCGCTGCTGGATCAGGTGAAACAGCAGCATCCGGACCTGCCGGTCGTGATGATCTCGGGCCATGGCAACATCGAGACGGCGGTGTCGGCGATCAAACGCGGCGCCTACGACTATATCGAGAAGCCTTTCAAGACAGATCGGCTCGTGCTCGTCGCGGAACGCGCGCTCGAGGCTTCGCGTCTGAAGCGCGAGGTGAAGGTGCTGCGTGAAAAGTCGGGCGAGGGCAGTCCGCTCATCGGCCAGTCCTCGGCTATGAACCATCTGCGCCACCTGATCGAGAAGGTGGCCCCGACCAACAGCCGCATCATGATCTCCGGCCCTTCCGGTTCGGGGAAGGAGAGCGTCGCCCGTGCCATCCACGAGCTTTCCAATCGCGCTGCCGGCCCCTTCGTGGTGCTCAATGCTGCCACGATCACGCCCGAGCGAATGGAGGTCGAGCTCTTCGGCACGGAGAAGGTCGACGGCGAGGCCCGCAAGGTCGGTGCGCTCGAGGAGGCGCATGGCGGCACGCTCTACCTCGACGAGGTTGCGGACATGCCTCGCGAGACGCAGAACAAGATTCTGCGTGTGCTGGTCGACCAGACTTTCCAGCGCGTCGGCGGAACGAACCGCGTTACCGTGGACGTGCGCGTGCTTTCCTCCACCGCGCGCGATCTCGAGCGCGAGATCGCCGAGGGAACGTTCCGCGAAGACCTGTTCCACCGGCTGTCGGTCGTGCCCATCCGCGTGCCGGCCTTGGCCGAGCGCCGCGACGACATTCCGGCCCTGGTGGAATTCTTTATCGATCAGATATCGCGCCAGACGGGGCTGCCCAGACGCAGGATCGCCGACGACGCCATGGTCGTCCTTCAGGCGCATGACTGGCCCGGCAACATTCGCCAGCTCCGCAACAACGTCGAGCGCCTGCTCATTCTCGCGCGCGGCGACGCCACCCAGGAAATCACCGTGGACATGCTCCCCAGCGAAATCGGCAAGATGCTGCCGGCCACGCCGGGGAGGGGAGGCGGCGAGCATCTTATGACCCTGCCGCTTCGCGATGCGCGCGAGGTCTTCGAACGGGAGTATCTTTCCGCTCAGGTGGCGCGATTCGGCGGCAACATTTCACGCACTGCCGAATTTGTCGGCATGGAGCGCTCGGCTCTCCATCGCAAGCTCAAGTCGCTCGGCGTAGGATAGAACCGGCGAGACGGGGGACATCCAATGCGGGTGGTGATCTGCGGCGCCGGCCAGGTCGGCTACGGCATCGCCGAGCGGCTTGCCGCCGAGAAGAACGACGTATCGGTCATCGACACCTCTCCGCATCTGGTGCAGGTCGTCCGCGACACGCTCGACGTTCGCGGCTTCGTTGGGCACGGTGCGCATCCGGACATATTGGCGCAGGCCGGCGCCGACGGTGCGGACATGATCATTGCCGTGACCCTCTACGACGAGGTGAACATGGTGGCGTGCCAGGTCGCGCATTCGCTGTTCAGCGTGCCGACCAAGGTCGCACGCGTGCGCGCCCAGAGCTATCTTCAGCCGCACTGGAGCAATCTCTATTCGAGCGACCATCTGCCGATCGACGTGATCATTTCGCCCGAAGTTGAGGTTGGCGAGATGGTCTTGCGGCGGCTCGCGCTGCCGGGTGCGGTCGACACCGTACGTTTCGCGAACGACGAAGTGGTGGTCATCGGCGTGCTCTGCGACGAGAACTGCCCCATCGTCGACACGCCGCTTGCGCAGTTGACCGAACTCTTTCCCGATCTCGAAGCGGTCGTCGTCGGCATTATGCGCAACGAAAGACTCTTTGTGCCGCACTCGGCGGACTCCATGCTGGTCGGCGATCTTGCCTATGTGGTGGCCGCCAAGGACCAGGTGCGCCGCACGCTGAGCATCTTCGGACATGAGGAGCAGGAGGCCACGCGGGTTTTGATCGCCGGCGGCGGCTATATCGGTCTCTATGTCGCCCAGGCGCTGGAAGCCCGGAAAGCCCGCGTGCGTGTGAAGATGATCGAGGCGAACCGCGAACGCGCAGTGAGCGTGGCGGACCTCCTCAAGCGGAGCGTGGTTCTTCACGGCAGCGCCCTCGACCGCGAGATCCTCCGCGAGGCCGATGTCGAGGATGCCGACATCCTCGTCGCGCTCACCAACGAGGACGAGGTCAACATTCTTGCCTGCGTGATGGCCAAACGGCTGGGCGCGCGCCGTACGATGGCGCTCATCAACAGCCGCACCTATCCGGATTTCACGCGCACGCTTGGAATTGACGCCACGGTCAATCCGCGCGCCGTCACCGTTTCCAAGATCCTCCAGTATGTCCGCCGCGGCCGTATCCGCGGCGTTCACTCGATTCAGGACGGCCAGGCCGAGGTGATCGAGGCGGAGGCATTGGAAACGTCGTCTCTGGTCGGCCGGCCCCTCCGCGAACTGAAGCTACCGGACGGCATCCGCATCGGCGCCATTTTTCGCGACGGGAAGGTGATCGCACCCTCCGGCGCCACAGAGATCGAGGCCGGCGACCGGGTCATCGTCTTCGCGATGGCAGCACGAGTGAGACAGGTCGAGCAGATGTTCCGCGTCAGCCTCGAGTTTTTCTGAACCGCGGCCGATGCTCGGCTTTATCCACCTGTTTTCCCTGGCGCTGGCCGTTTTTGCGCTGGCCATGCTTGCGCCCGCCGCAGTCGGCCTTCTCCACGGCGAGCTGGCGGCCGCGATCTGGTTCCTTGCGATGGCCGGCGGTATCGGCTTTGCCGCTGGCGGCTTGATACTCGCGTTCCGGGGCAGGCCTCGCCGGCCGAGTGGGCAGGACGGCTACTTCTTCGCGGTCGCGCTGTGGTGTATTCCCGCGGTACTTGGTGCCCTGCCGCTGATGCCCACCGCCGGCCTGGACTTCTGGGGCGCAATTTTCGAGTCGACGTCGGGCTACACGACCACCGGCGCCACGGTCCTCGGTCAACTGTCCGTCGTGGCCCGCTCCGCCATCTTCTGGAGGGCGGAATTGCAGTGGCTCGGCGGCCTCGCGACACTGGTGTCGATCGGTATCGTGCTTGCGCCGGGTGGCACCGGTGGCCTGCCGGGACGGCATATAGGGCTGCTCGATCCCGCCACCCCCGGCGGCGACTATCGTCTGCGGGCCGTCATTCGTGACATCGCCGGCGCCTATGGCGTGCTGACCGTCGCCTGCCTGTTATTGCTGCTTCTCGTCGGCATTCCCGTGTTCGACGCGTTCTGCCTGACCTTCTCGACCGTTTCGACGGGCGGCTTCATGCCTCGCGACGGCAATCTCGCGGTCTATCGGAACGGTGCCGCAGAGGTCGTCCTGATGGTGTTCATGCTCGCGGGCGGCACCAGCGTTCTGTGGCACCGCATGCTCATTGGCCGGCGATGGCAGCTTCTGCTCGAGCACCGCGAGAGCTACTGGGTGATCGGCATGGCGATCGCCGTGGGCATCGCCTATGCGTTCGCCTATCACCGGGTGGCGCCCATGTTCGTCGGGCTTGCTCCGCTGACCACGCTGCGTGAGAGCCTGCTCGCGGGCATATCGCTCGTGACGACCACCGGATACAGCGCCGGCGGCGTAAATCTGTCCCTGTTGCCACTCACGCTCGTGCTGTTGCTGGCACTGGCCGGCGGCGGCAGCTTTTCGACGGCTGGCGGGCTCAAATACTACCGAATCGGTGGCATGCTCGTGCAGGCGCGGCACGAGCTTCGCCGCCTGATCTATCCGCATGGCGTCCGCAGCACGCGTTTCGGCAGCCAGCCCTACAACATGCCTATGATGCGTGCGATCTGGGGACATCTCTTTGTGTCCCTGCTCACAGTGGCGGTTGCAGCCCTTGTCGTCTCTGTCGCCGGTAGCAATTTCATCGGGGCACTCTCGTCGGCCATCGCGGCTTTCGCAAATATCGGCCCCCTCCACGGCGCCGGATGGGGCAGCGAGGGCGTTTGGCAGGAGTTTGCCGACATGCCGGGCTTCGCCAAACTGGCCCTCGCCACGGCGATGGTCCTTGGTCGCCTGGAGGTCGTGGCACTGCTTGCCGCTTTCAACGCGGCTTACTGGCGTTCATGAGGAGGGGCCCGCCGGCTCCCGACGCTGCCCTTCCGGACATGCTGTTTGGCGGGTAGGATTGGCGGCGGCGCCGACGTGACCGGAAGCCAATCGACAAAGGGCATTCGAAGCAACCCAGCGATCAGGAAGCACAATGGCCGATCGGGCACAGAACCTTCAGGATACGTTTCTCAATCACGTAAGAAAGAACAAGACGCCGCTGACCATTTTTCTTGTAAACGGCGTGAAGCTTCAGGGCATCGTCACGTGGTTCGACAATTTCTGCGTTCTTTTGCGTCGCGACGGACACTCGCAACTCGTATACAAGCACGCCATATCTACGATCATGCCAGGAACCCCCGTACAGCTTTTTGAGGGGGACGACGGAGAGAAGGGACCGGCCGACTGACGCTGAATACCCCGCCCCGGGAAAGGATCGCTCCACCCGACCGCGTGCCTTCGGCCACGCGCGCGGCCGTCATTCTGCCATTGCGACCGTCCGCCGGCGGCGCAGAGGAAACCGCCGGGAGGTCGGCACAAGCGCGCCTTGACGAGGGCATTGGGCTGGTACGCGCCATCGACCTGGAGGTAGCGGCCACGGCCATCGTCCCGCTGTCGGGCTATCGGCCGGCCACATTGATCGGCTCCGGAAAGGTGGCCGCGCTCGCGCAGGAGATTGAGGAGAAGGGCATCGGCCTCGTTGTGGTCGACCATCCGCTCACGGCCGTACAGCAGCGCAATCTTGAAAAAGCATGGAAAGCCAAGGTCATCGACCGTACGGGCCTCATTCTTGAGATTTTCGGGGAGCGTGCCCGTACCCGCGAAGGCATCCTTCAGGTTGAACTCGCGCACCTGAACTATCAGAAGGGACGGCTCGTGCGGAGCTGGACGCACCTCGAGCGCCAGCGCGGCGGCTTCGGCTTCCTCGGCGGCCCCGGCGAGACGCAGATTGAAGCCGACCGGCGCATGATCCGGGAAAGGATCCGGCGGATCGAGCAGGAGCTGAAACGCGTTTCGGGCACCAGGCGTTTGCAACGCCTGCGCCGCCGGCGCTCCGACTTACCGACGGTCGCACTTGTCGGATACACCAATGCCGGCAAATCGACGCTCTTCAACCGCCTTACGGAATCTGAAACACGCGCCGAGGACCGGCTTTTCGCCACGCTCGACCCGACGTTAAGGCGGCTCCGGCTCCCTGCCGGCGGCCAGGCTGTCCTTTCGGACACGGTCGGTTTCGTTTCCGATCTGCCGACCGAGCTTGTCGCCGCCTTCCGCGCCACGCTCGAAGAGGTCGTCGAGGCGGATCTCATCCTGCACGTACGCGACATCGCCCATCCCGACACGGCCGCTCAGGCACACGACGTCGAGCGTGTTCTCGGCCAGCTCGGCGTGAAAGCCGACGATCCCCATCGGATCGTTGAGGTCTGGAACAAGGTCGACCTGCTGCCGCCAGCGCTCCGCCCGAACGGCACGGCCGGGGCCGCGTCGGAGACGGAGCATGCGACCGTCTCCGCGCTGACCGGCGAGGGTATCGGTGAGCTGCTGCAGACGATCGACCGGCAGCTCGCCAAGGGGCAGGGGACCTATCGCGTCGAGCTTTCAGGCAGCGACATTGCTCAGTTGCACCGCCTGTACGAGTTCGGGGAGGTGCTGGAGCGCCAGGACCGGGACGACGGCTCGATCGCAGCGCTCACCCGCGTGAATCCGCGATCCGTCAACCGCTTCTTGCAAGTTTTTCCACAAGCAACCAGTACAAAAGGAGAATAACCTAACTACTTCTGAAACAATGATTTTGTGCCACTCATGGCAATTTTGCTTTCGAAGTTATCCACAGAGTTTCCATTTCGTCCAAAGTCGTATCTTGCAGTTTTTGACCTTTGGCCGCCAAGGATGATTCGACATAACGGAACCTCCGGCAGAACTTTTCGTTCGCCCCGCGCAGTGCCGCGTCGGCGTCGACACCGCAGTGCCGCGCGAGGTTGACGACTGCGAACAAGAGATCCCCGATTTCCTCGCCGACGCGAGCGGGCGGGGCGCCTGCCGCGATTTCAGCCTCGACCTCTTCCATCTCCTCGCGAAGCTTCGCCATGACCGCGCCGGCGTCAGGCCAATCGAAACCTACAGTGGCCGCCCGCCGTTGAAGCTTTGCCGCCCGCAGGAGCGCTGGAAGATTTCCTGGCACATCGTCGAGCAGCCCGGAAGGCGCTCCGCCACGCCGTTCGGACTTCTCGGCGGCCTTGGCCTCATCCCAACCCCGCTCGCTGATCCCGGCCGTCCGCGCATCCGCATCGCCGAACACATGAGGATGCCGCCGGATCATCTTCACGGTGATGGACCGCACGACATCCCCGAAGGCGAAGGCACCGATCTCCTCGGCCATGCGCGCGTGGTACACGACCTGCAGAAGAAGGTCGCCCAGCTCGTCGCGCAAGTCTTCCATGTCTCCCCGCGCAATAGCGTCCGCCACCTCATAGGCTTCCTCGATCGTATAGGGCGCAATCGTTCCGAACGTCTGCTCCTTGTCCCAGGGGCAACCCGAATCCTTGTCGCGAAGCGCCGCCATGATCTCGATCAGACGGCCAATATCGTCAGAAGGCTGCATGCAAGGGGACTCCGTCGACGGCACCGGCACAATTGCGAGGTTGAGGGCGCAAGCAACACGCTTGCCGACCACTCATAGCGATCCCGATTGCCGAAGTCGCGACCGCGTACCGCATCGACCCGCGGCCCGATCCGCCACGGCCAAATCCACAGGGTCAGGCGGCTCCATGATTCGCATAAGATGGATTATGGAACCATCACGGATGTCCCAAACCCCGCTATTCCACCGTTTCGATGACCAGGCCGTCATAGGCAGGCTCGACCCCCGCCGGCAGGATTGCAAGCGTAGCGCGGTAATCCAGATCGGCGTGGAGGTGTGTCAGATACGCCCGGCGCGGTCCAATCCGGGCGATCCACTCGAGCGCGCGCCCCAGACTGAAGTGACTCGGATGAGGCGTGTGGCGAAGCGCGTCGACGATCCATGTATCGAGCCCTCTCAGCGCCGCAATGCTTTCTTCCGGAATGTCGCTCACGTCGCATGAGTATGCGATGCCGCCGACCCTGATCCCGAGCGACTCGATGTCCCCGTGAATTTGCCGGAACGGCAGCAGCGTGACCGGACCGCCAGGCCCATGCACGGCAAACGGCGTGCCGGCCTCGATGCGTGTGCGCTTCAGGATCGGCGGATACGCGCTCCCTGGCGGCGCACGAAAACAATAGCCGAAGGACGACACAAGCTTCGCATATGTATCGTCGTCGGCATACACATCGACCATGCGCCGTGCGATCAGCGCGTAAGCACGAAGGTCGTCGATTCCATGCACATGGTCTGCATGCGTGTGCGTGTAGACGACGCCGTCGATTGCATCGACCCGCGCAGCAAGCATCTGGGCCCGCAAATCGGGACTGGTATCGATCAGGACGCGGGTAGGGCGTTGACCCTCATCCGCGAAACGCTCGATCAGCGCCGAACTGCGCGTTCGATAGTTGCGAGGTTCGGCCGGATCGCACGCACCCCAATTGCCGTCGATCCGCGGCACGCCGGGGGAGGCACCGCACCCGAGAATGGTTAATTTCACGCGCGCCACGGACGCACCGCGTCGTCGGGAAGGGAGTTAACGCCGATGGTTAATTTCACGCGCGTTCCGGTTCGGATCTGCCATTCCCGGATCGGGCTGCTCATCGCGGCACCCTGGAGAACAGCCGAAAGAAATTCTCAGTGGTCAGCTCTGCGATCTCGTCTTCCGAAACGCCACGCACCGATGCAAGGACGGCCGCCGTATCCGCGACGAACGCCGGCTCGTTCCGCTTTCCCCGATGCGGCGCCGGCGCGAGATACGGTGCATCCGTTTCCACGAGGATGCGGTCCTCCGGCAATTCCGCCGCGAGCGAACGGATCGCCTCCGCGTTCCTGAACGTGAGAATCCCCGAGAACGATACGTAAAATCCGAGCGAAATGCCCGTCGTCGCGAGTTCGCGTCCCGACGAATAGCAATGAAGCACGGCGGGGAAGGCCCCCTTCCCCGCCTCGTCCTTGAGGATTGCAGAAATATGGGCGTCGGCGTCGCGCGCATGCACGACAAGCGGCAATCCGGTTTCGCGCGCCGCCGCTATGTGCCGCCTGAAGCTGGCGGCCTGGTTCTCCGGCGTAGAGCGCTTGTAGTGATAGTCCAGTCCAGCCTCGCCGATTGCCACTACTTTTTCATGCCGCGCGAGGTGCACAAGCTCATCGATCGTGACATCGACTTCCTCGTCCGCGTTATGAGGATGCGTCCCGATCGAACAGAAGACGTCCGGCTCCTGCTCGACAATCGCCCGGATCGACCCAAACGCGCGCACGCGAGTCGAAATCGTTACGATCCGGCCAATGCCGCGTGCCCGCGCCCGGGTCAGCACGGCCTGGCGATCGCTGTCGAAATCGGGAAACTCGAGATGGCAATGGCTATCGACAAGCATCGCGCCACTCAGTGCACATGCGCCCGCTCACGCGCAATCCCGGGATCCGCACAGCCGTCCTTCTCGACCTCGACGGTGGCATGCTCGATGCCGAATCTCGACCTGAGCCGTGTCTTGATGGCGCGCACCGCCGCAAATGCATCCGCGTCGCGATCGATCGTGGCGTGCAGCGTCACCATCGGCTGCTCCTGTGTAATCGACCAGACGTGCAAATGATGAATGTCCTCGATCCCGGCGACATTCGCACGAAGATCGGCGGCAATTTCGGAAATTGGCAGTTCTAGCGGCGCGCCTTCGAGGAGGATGTGCGCCGAATCGCGTACGACGAACCAGGCGCTGCGGAGAATGATCGCGGCAACGAGCATTGCG
>Ga0073934_10000330_pt1 | contig 140426 bp, 128 predicted proteins | sample LarsenN4metaG_FD_76834 | JGI IMG/M metagenome (GOLD analysis project Ga0073934, IMG submission 76834) | Hot spring sediment bacterial and archeal communities from British Columbia, Canada, to study Microbial Dark Matter (Phase II) - Larsen... ... | reverse complement strand
TTGAATCCCTTCGTGGTTCGGCGGCGGCTCGCGCATGATCGAGACAGAGACCATGCGCGTCCCGCTCCCCTGGACCCCCGGACGCCCGATCGCCGAACCGCCGTCCCGGCCGCCCCCGCCCGGCTCGCCTCCGCCAGCGCTCCGGGGAGCGCCCGCTCCCCCGCCGTGAACCCCTGGCCGACAGGCAGGCGCCTGTCCGGAGGTCGAGTCGACGATGAGACACCGCATCCCCGTGATGGTCCTCGTGGCCGCCCAGGCGGCCGTCCTCGCGTCGCTGCTGGCGCCGCCCGCGGCCGAGGCGTACGTGCAGCCGCCCCGACTACCGCCGCCAGAACTCGGCGGCCGAGGTCGCCGATCCGCAGAACCCCGGCAACGACGTCGTCCGGTTCACGACCGACGAGACGCCGGCCGGCATCGGCAGCGTCACCCGCGACCTGCGGGCCAAGAACCTGGGCGTCGCCGACATGACCAACATGATCTCGGTGAAGTACTTCTTCGTGGGCCGGACGTGCGTCGGCGGCTCTCCGCGCTTCCAGCTCGCCATCGACACGGACGGCGACCGCATCGCGAACGGCAACGCCTTCGGCTACCTGGGCGAGCAGGACTTCGGCGGCGGGTGTCCGGCCGACCGGTGGGTCCACCAGGACATGGCGAACCTGGCCAGCACCGCCGGGAACTGGGACCTGAGCCAGTTCGGCGGCCCCTTCTCGGCCACCTGGGCGGAGGTCATCGCGTTCTTCGCGGAGCAGACCACGCAGGTCCTGGCGTGCGGGCTCTTCGACGACTCGGGATCGTTCGCGGAGGGAGCGCGAGGGATCGCCTACTACGACAACGTCCAGTGCCATGACCGGGCGCTCGAGGACCACCAGGACGTGCGCCCCGGCACCAACGCCCCGTTCTGAGCCTGCCGTGATCGCCGGGGCGGCCGCGGGAGCGGCCGCCCCGCGCGATCCCCGCCGGCCGGGCGGTCAGCGGGCCGGCGTCGCGCCGGGGACGCTCGCGCTCGCCCAGGCCACCGCGTCGATATAGAGGCGGGCGGCGGCGGCCTCGTCCACGCGCAGCTTCTCGGCGAAGAGCGCGAAGGTGTGCCAGTCCGCCTGCTCGTACGCCAGCACGCAGCCGTAGACGTCGCGCAGCCGGTTGCGGTTGCCGAGCAGCGCGAGCTTGATCTCGTCGGACACGGCGAGGTCCATGAGCAGGTCGGCCATCGGCCGGCCGGTGATGGCGTCGAGGAGCGAGAAGAGCCCCAGCAGGAACAGCTCCTGCGCGCGGTCCTCCAGCCGGGTGCGCGCGGCGAGGGTCTCGCAGAACCGGGCGCGGACGAGCGACGTCACGATCAGCTCGCCGGGCTGGTCCTGCGCGAGCCCGGCCAGCGCGACGACGGACGCCCACTTCTTCACGGCGTCCTCGCCGAGGAGCGCCAGCGCCTGGCGGACCGACGTGATGCGGCTGCGGAAGCCGAACCCGACGGAGTTGATGTACGTCATCAGCTTGTAGGCGAGCGAGGGCTCGCGCTTGATGATGTCCTCGATCTGCGCGAAGTCCAGGCTCGGCTTGTTGATCTCCCGCAGGACCTCGAGGAACCGCTGCCGCGAGCCCGGCACGTCGCGCCCCGACAGCACCAGCGGCTTGCTGAAGAAGAAGCCCTGCAGGTACGCGTAGCCCAGCGCCACGGCCTCGTCGAACTCCGCCCGCGTCTCGATCTTCTCGGCCAGCGGCCGGATCCGCCGCGAGACGATCAGCGACGCGAGCTCGGCCCGCGCCTCCGGCGGCGTGGCGCGGAAGTCGACCTTGATGATGTCGGCGAAGTGGACGAGCGGGTTCGTCCAGTCGTCGCAGACGAAGTCGTCGAGGGCGATCGTGTAGCCGAGCCGCTTCAGCTCCTTGCAGGCGTCGAAGACCTCGGCGTCCTGCTCGACGGTCTCCAGGATCTCGACGACGACCGTGTCGCGGGGCAGGAGCGTCGCGTAGCCCCTGACGAGCGTGTCGCGCGTGAAGTTGATGAAGGCGCGGCGACCGCCGGTGAGCTTCTTGATGCCGAAGCGGAGGAAGCTGTCCGCGATGACCTTGATCGACGCCTGATCGGGCTCGGTCGACGGCTGGAAGGCGGTGTCGACGCCGGACCGGAAGAGCAGCTCGTAGCCGTAGACCTGGCGGTGACGATCGAAGATGGGCTGCCTGGCGACGAACACCTCCATGGGCGTCTCCACTATACCCGGCGGCCCGCGGCGGCCCGTCAGCCTTCGTGAGACGGCGCGCGGCCCGGGTCGGAGCGGGAGCGCACCCGGAACGTCCGCACGAACCAGGCGAACGCGCGCGGACACAGCCGGCGCGCGCGGACGCTGACGTGCGCCAGCGCGGTCAGGACGACCTCGCGCCGGCGCCTGGCCACCGCGCGGGCGATCCGGCGCGCCGCCCGGTCCGCCGGCATCCGCAGCCAGTCCGGCGCCGGATGGCGGGCGCCCGGGTGGCGCACGCCGCGGCTGTCGACCTCGTGGATCTCGGTCCTGACGAGGCCGGGGCTCACCAGCGTCACGGAGACGCCGTGCGGCGCCAGCTCGCCGTCGAGCGCCTCGGCCAGGGCGCGCAGCGCGAACTTGCTCATCGCGTACGCCGACGAGCCCGGCAGGGCGACGTGCCCCGAGACGCTGCCGACGAGGACGAGCCGGCCCCGCGTCCGGCGCAGCTCCGGCAGCCCGGCGTACACGGTCCGCAGGACGCCGAACACGTTGGTCTCGAACTGGCGGCGGTAGTCCTCGAGCGAGAGCCGCTCCAGCGCGCCGACGACGCCGAAGCCGGCGTTGGCGACGACCACGTCGACGCGCCCGAGCTCCGCCGCGGTCCGCGCCATCGCGCGCTCGACGTCGCCGTCGCGGGCGACGTCGCACTCGAGCGCCAGCGCCCGCCGGCTGCCGGCCCGGATCTCGGCGGCGAGCGCCTCGAGCCGGTCGCGGCGGCGCGCGGCGAGGGCGACGTCGGCGCCCTGGCGGGCGAGCTCGCGCGCCAGGGCGGCGCCGATCCCCGAGGACGCGCCGGTGACGAAGGCGACCTGGCCGTCGAAGGCGCCCATGGTGCGCGGCATCGTACCACCCGCGCCCCGCGACGCCCGGAAAGCGCGGGCCGCTGCGTTGACCGGTCCGGGTGTGCGTGATAGCTTCAAGGACCGGCGCGGGCTCGTGGTGCAGCCTGGTTAGCACACTGGACTGTCAATCCAGAGGTCGCGGGTTCAAGTCCCGTCGAGCCCGCCATACCATCGCCGGCGACGAGGGCACGGTCTTCCGTGCCCTCGTCGCCCATTCCGATCCGTGACATGACGCTCGTCGCCCTGGCGAAGGGCTTCTTCGATCCCCGCCACCCCGTCAGGGACGAATGCGTGACGGGGCGCGAGCGCAGCGGCGACGCGCGCCAATGGACGTGCCGCTTCCATTCCTCCCGCGCTCCGCGGGCGATCGATCCGCCCGGCCTCGTCGCGACGTCCGGATGCTTCTCCCGCGCGCTACTGGATCGCGAGCGCGTCCACCTCGCGGCCTGTCGTCCTCTGTTCCCGGCCTCGCGCCTGGCGACGGCCCGGATGGCGCCCGATCGCTTCCGTCACATGCCGCTCTGGCGACGGTTCGTGGATCGGCGGGTCGAGACGGGATGACGTCCGCCCGGGACGCGCTCGAGCGCCTGCGGGAGGGCAACCGCCGGTTCGTCTCGAACGTCCGCAGCCTCGAGGCGCTGGCGACCCAGGCGCGCCGCGCCGACCTGGTGGCGGGCCAGCAGCCGTTCGCCATCGTGCTCGGGTGCTCCGACTCCCGGGTGCCCGCCGAGCTGGTCTTCGACCAGGGGCTCGGCGACCTGTTCGTCATCCGGGTCGCCGGCAACATCGTGGCGCCCTCGCAGGTCGGCAGCGTGGAGTTCGCGGCGACGAGGTTCGGCACCCGGCTCGTCGTCGTGCTCGGGCACTCGCAGTGCGGGGCGATCCTCGCCACGCTCGAGGAGCTGCGCCGGCCCGCAGGAGCCGAGTCGCGCAATCTCCGCTCGATCGTCGACCGCATCCGGCCGTCCGTCGAGGCCCTGCTCGCGACGGAGCTGCGCCACGACACCGCGGCGCTGGTGCGGCACGCCGTGCGGGCCAATGTCCGCGCCGCCGTGAACCACCTGCGCCACGGCTCGGACATCCTCGAGCGGCTGATCGAGCGCGACGGGCTCGTCGTCGTCGGGGCCGAGTACTCGCTGGAGACGGGCGCCGTGGAGTTCTTCGAGGGAGTTCCCGGCGGCGCGTGAGGGCGACCCGGCGGGTCGAGCCGCGGCGTCGCGCGCTAGCGTCTGGCCTTGCGCTTCACCTTGTGGGTGGCGGCGAGGTGCCGGCCGAGATGGAGCGGGCGGGCGAAGCGACGCTCGCAGCGGGGGCATTGCAGCGTGCGCCGGTCGCGGCGTCCCAGCGTGTGGCGGCCGTCGGTCGCGACGTCGCCCCGGCGGGCCGCGGCATCGGGCACGGCCTGCGCGAGCTGGACGAGGAATCGTTGCTCGAGCTGCGACGCCTGGGCCTTCGCGCGAAGCAGCGCGCGGAGCGTCTGGGTGAGGGCCATCTCGAGGTCTCCCATGCCACGGAATGGATGAGCGCGAACACCGTTCTCGGTGGAGTCCGGACTCCGGCCCTTACTATACCCGACCGGCGAAGATCGCCATTGATGCATTCGGGGTCGGCTGTCATGACAGGCGCCTCAGGCCGGCGCGCTCCCGCCCTCGCGCCATTCGCGGCGGCGCCTTTGCAGGCCGCGTGCATTGTGAAGGCGGCGGCCACGATCGGGCCGTCTCACCGAGGACGAACGCATACGCCACGAACTGTCGCATTGGGCGGCGTCGTCCTTGCATTGTCTCGAGCGAGGCACCTCACACGGGGGTGATAACTGACATGAAGAAGAGCAAGAGCGCGAGGCCGAAGAAGGAAGGCCGGCCCCGGCCGGGCGAGGAAGCCCCGGAGTCCGCCGGCAAGACGCTCGGGTACCGAGACGACGCAGGCCACCCCGGCGGCCTGCAGGACCTCGAAGCAAAGACGGAGACCGAGGGGGAGCACGACAGCTGGAAGCGGCACGAGTGAGGGCGCGCGGCGATACCCCTCCGGCGCCGGCGCTCAGTGCCGGCGCGCCGTCGTGACGGCGGGAACGAGAGGAAAGCCGAGACGGAACGTCGTGCCCTCGCCGGGCACGCTGTCGACGGTGATCGACATCCCGGGCTGCTCCTCGACGAGCGACCGCACGATGGAGAGCCCCAGGCCCGTCCCCTCGGGCTTCGTCGTGTAGAACGCCTCCCAGATGCGCGGCAGCAAGTCGGGGGGAATCCCCGGACCGGTGTCCGAGACCTCGATGACGGCGCGCGCCGCGCTGCGCCCGGCGTCGCCCGCGCGTTCGAGCCGCACCCGGAGCGTGAGGCGACCGCCCCACTGCGCCATCGCCTCGATCGCGTTCGTGGCCAGGTTGAGCAGGATCTGCGTGAGCCGGCTGCGGTCGCCGAGCACCCTCGGGACGGAGATGGGCACGTCGACGTCCACGTCGACGCCGCTGGCGCGCGCCTGGTGCATCACGAGCTCGCGGGCGCCCGAGAGCAGCTCCCGGAGGTCGAGCAGCACGGGCTCGGCGCGCTCCGGCCGCGAGTAGAGCGAGAGCCCCTCGATGATCCGCTTCATGCGCTCCATCGCGTCGGCCGCCTGCGCCAGGTGCTCGGCGGCGGCGTCCTTGGCGCCTGCCGGCCCCGGCCGCGACTGCTTCAGCATCTCCAGGCGCGCCTCCAGGATCGTGAGCGGGTTGCGCAGCTCGTGCGCGACGCCGGCCGCGAGGCGGCCGAGGTCGGCGAGCTTCTCGCTCCTGAACAGGATCTCGCGGTGGCGGATGAGCTGCTGCTCGGTCCGCTTCCGCTCGGTCAGATCGGCGTAGAGCACCAGCGCGCCGTCGATCCGGCCGCCGGCGTCGCGGACCGGCGCCGCGGACGCGCTGACCGCGACGAGGCGGCCGTCCGCGGTCTGCCGCACGAGCTCGACGTCGAAGACGTGCTCGCCACCGAAGATCCGGTCGAGGAACCGCCGCGCCTCCCCCTGGTGGGGTCCGGGCGCGAGGGGGTCGGGGCGGCCGAGCACTTCCTGCTCGCGCCAGCCGAAGAGCCGCTCGGCCGCCCGGCTCCAGAGCCTGATCGTGCCATCGGGGGCATGGACGACGACGGCGAGGGGCGAGGCGTGGATCAGCGCGCGCCACGTCTCGTGACTCTCGCGCAGCGCTGCCGCCGCCGCCTTCGCCTCGCGCCCGGCCGCCAGCGCCTGCCCGGTCGCTCGCTGGACCAGCTCGGCGACACGGCGGAGATCGGCGTCGCCCGGGTCACCGATCTCCGCGCCCGCCGCCGACCCCCGCCGGGCCGCGACGAGGAGCGTCCGGATCCGGCGGCGGAGCGCCAGCAGGTCGCCTGCGAGCCAGAGCGCGAGGAGCGAGGGCGCGGCGACGAGGCCGGCGGCGGCATGACCGAGCAGGGCGGGGACCACGACGGCGAGCAGGAGGAGCGCGAGGCGGACGCGGGAAGCGGTCAGGAGCTGGCGCACCGGGCAGGCCACAGGCAAGCCCGGTACCAGACCGTCCCCCTCGCCATTCCGTACAGTTGCGAGCCCGACGCGGCGGCGCGCTGCACAGAGCGTGTCCACGTGCACAGGCGGTGGTCATCCCGGCGCTGACGGCACTGTCCTTGCTGGCTCCGTGCGACTGCAGACCGCAACGACCAAACGAAGCTGACCAGAGGAGGGCGCACCGTGATTGGGACCTTCATCATCGGAGCGATCGCGGGCGGTGCGGCGATGTGGTTCTACGGCGACCGGATCCGGGGCTACGTCGACGACGCCACGAGGGGAGCGCGGGCTCGAGCCGCCGACACCCTGCAGACGGCCACCGAGAAGATGCAGTCGACCAAGGAGAGGATCGAGAGCGGCTCCGGCGCCGGGATGACCGGATCGTCCGGGATGACGGGCACCGGCATGACGGGCACCGGCACGTCGGCGACCACGATGGGCGGCAGCCACGAGCGTCGCGCGATCTGATTTCCGCCGCGACCCCACCCGGGGGGGGTCAGGGGGGCCTTCGAGGCCCCCCAGCAATCAATCGGGGTCAGGGGGGCCTTCGAGGCCCCCCAGCAATCAATTGGGGTCAGGGGCGGCCGGGGTCAGGGCCTTCGAGGCCCGCCGACGATCGAGATCGGGCGGGCCTCGGGCCCCGACGGCCGCGGGAGGTCCCGACCGTCGGTCCGTGACGCCCTCGACACCGCGGCGTGACGTCAGGCGCCGGTGGAGCCGAAGCCCCCGGCGCCGCGCTCGCTGGGTGGCAGCTCCTCGACCTCCGTCAGCCGCGCGCGCTCGACCCGCTGGACCACCAGCTGCGCGATGCGCTCGCCTCGCGCGATGGTCGCCGTCTGCGTGTCGTGGTTCACGAGCAGCACCTTGATCTCTCCGCGATAGCCCGCGTCGATCAAGCCGGGGGCGTTGAGGACCGTCAGGCCGCGACGGAACGCGAGGCCCGAGCGGGGCAGGACGAAGCCGGCGAGGCCGGGCGGAAGCGCCAGCGCGATCCCGGTGCCGACGAGCGCGCGCGCGCCGGGAGCCAGGCTGACCGCCTCCGCGGCGTAGAGGTCGAGCCCGGCGTCGCCGGCGCGGGCGTACTCCGGCAACGGCAGGCCGGCGTCGAGGCGGCGGACGGGGATGTCAATCACGTCGGGGCGCGATGTTAGCGTACACTCCGGTTCCGTGCCGAACGACGCTCCGTCCGCGCTCGCCGGTGTGACCGTGATCGACCTCGCGACGTTCCTCGCGGCGCCCGTGGCGGCGACGCTGCTCGCCGAGTTCGGCGCCGAGGTGATCAAGGTCGAGCAGCCGGGCGCCGGCGACGACCTGCGCCGTCTGGGGCGGGCCGCCGACGGCGCCTCCTCCTACTGGTGGTACGTGGAGGCGCGGAACAAGAAGTCCGTCACGTGCAACCTCCGCGTGCCCGAGGGGCAGGCCCTCGTGAAGCGGCTGGTCGCGGGCGCCCACGTCGTCGCCGAGAACTTCCGCCCGGGGACGCTCGAGCGCTGGGGGCTCGGCTGGGAAGATCTCTCGAGGATCCGCCCGTCGCTCGTCATGCTGAGGATCTCGGCGTTCGGCCAGACGGGGCCGTACCGGGCGCGGCCCGGCTTCGGTCGGATCGCCGCCGCCGTCGGCGGGCTCTCCTACCTGCCCGGCTATCCGGACCGGCCGCCCGTCACGCCGGGGACGCCGACCGTCCCCGACTACCTCGCCGGCGTCTTCGGCGCGCTCGGCGTCCTCGTCGCTCTCCGCCACGCCGAGCGCACCGGGCAAGGCCAGGTCGTGGACGTCGGCCTCTACGAGCCGGTGCTGCGCATCCTCGACGACGCGGTGCCCGTCTTCGCGGGCACGGGGCACGTGCGCGAGCGCATCGGCTCGGCGACGGAGAGCGCCGCGCCCCACAACCACTACCGCACGCGCGACGGCCGCTGGCTTGCCGTCGCCTGCACGAACGACCGGATGTTCGCGCGGCTGCTGGAGGCGATGGGCCGGGCGGACCTCCGCGACGACCCGCGCCTGGCGACGACGCGGCAGCGGGTCGCGCACCGGGAGATCGTCGACGGGCTGGTGGGAGCGTGGATCGCCGCGCACGACGCCGCCGACGTCCTGGCGCGCCTCGAGGCGGCCGAGGTGCCGTCGTCGCCGGTGATGAGCGTGCGCGATCTCTTCGAGGATCCCCACGTGAGGGCGCGCGAGGACATCGTGTCGGTCGTCGCCGCGGGCCTGGGCGCGGTGGCGATGCCGGGCGTCGTGCCCAGGCTCACGGCCACGCCGGGGGCGATCCGCCACGCCGGTCCGTCACGGCCCGGCGAGCACAACGAGGAGATCTACTGCGGCAGGCTCGGGCTCACCCCCGACCAGCTGGCCGACCTGTCGGCCCGCGGCGTCGTGTAGTCGCCGGCTCGGCGCCGCCGGCCGCGCCCCGAGCGCCGTCACGACGCCGGGGCCGCGGCGTGGAGGCGGCCGGGGTCACGCGCGGCGGTCGGCTGCCGGCGGCGGGGCGTCGGGCGGGTGGTCGTCGCGGCCCATGCGGTCGCGGTCGGTGGCGACGACCATCTCCGACATCTGCTTGAGCAGCTCCATCGTCAGCTTGGGACGGTTGAAGATGAGCCACTCGAGCCGCTCGTTCTTGATGATCAGGAGCTCGACGTCCGTCACCGCCACCGCGGACGCCGACCGCGGCGAGCGGCGGAAGAGCGCCATCTGGCCGAACAGCTCGCCCTCGTGCAGCGTGTTCAGCACCCGCTCGCTGCCGTCGAAGCGCTTGCGGATCTCGACGACGCCGGCGTGGATGACGTACGCCTCGGCGTGCGGGTCCGCGCCCTCGGTGAAGATGACCTCGCCCGCCTTGAACTTGCGGCGCTCGACGTCGCCGAGCGTGAGGTTCTTGTAGATCTCGAGCCCGATGGAGGGCAGCGACGACTTCGCCTCCACGGGCAGCCGCGCGTTGGTCCAGCCGCCGAGGCCGCCCTTGAGGATCCGCGTGTTGGTGTAGCCGCGCTGGCGGAGCACCTGGCTGACGCGCGCGCTCGTCTGCTCGTCCCGGCTGGTGCAGTACGTGACGATGAGCTGCCTGGGGTCGGCGTCGAGGTGGAACCGTCCGGTCTCGACCTCCTCCGGCTCGAGCCGCACCGCGCCGGGGAGCTTCAGCGGGCTCGTCTCGTAGTCGGTCTTCGTCCGGACGTCGACCAGGAGCGGGTTGAGCCCCTTCTCGATGAAGCCGATCACCTGCGCCGGCTGGACGCGGTAGCGGTTCTTCCACCAGCGGTGGGCGAACATGCTCCCGTACGCGCCGACGCTCAGGAGCGTCACGCCGACCGTCGCCCACGCCCACGGGAACGGGCGCGGCGGCGGGTTCTTCACCTTGGCCTCCGCCTCGGCCAGCGCGCGCTTGACGTCGGCCAGGTTCGGCAGCATCGCGTTGGCCTCGGCGAACCGGGCCGCCGCGACCGTGTACCGCTCGGAGAAGAGGGCCTCGAGTCCGGCGATCCACACCGGGGTGAAGCGGCTGCTGCCGGGCTTCACCTCGGTGTCGGCCACGAACTTCAGCACGTCGCGGGCCGGGATCAGGAAGTTGAAGCCCTGGACGATGCTGCCGCCGGCGGGCGACAGCGACACGAACGTCATCACGCCGACCAGCGCGGCGTCGTCGCCGATGGCGGGGCCGCCGCTGTTGCCGTGGGAGGCCGGCGCGTCGGTCTGGATCACGTCCTGGCCGATCGCGTCCTGCTTGAAGCCCGACACGGCGCCGTTCGTGACCGAGGCGTCGATCGTCGCGCTCTGGTTCAGCAGCTCGTGCGACAGCACGACGCCCGGGAAGCCGAGGATGTGCACGGAGTCGCCGATCTTCGCCTCGCGGGTCGCCACGGCGAGCGCGGGGTAGGTGCCGTCGGGGACGCGGAGGAGGGCGAGGTCGCGCCCGGAGTCCGGCACGGGGCGGCCGGCGGCGTCGAGCAGGAGCGGCGCGCTGAACTTCTTCACCTCGGCGGTGAGCCGGGCGCCGTTGGAGAGCATCACGGTGAGCGCGGGCTGGGGGACGAACTTCATGCCGGCCATCGCGCGGTCGGTGAGCTGGCGGCGGAGCCGGTCCTCGACGTCCGGCCGCTGGCCCCGCATGAGGCCCTGCGCCTGCAGCGCGGGCTCCACGCATGCCTGGTCGATCGCCTTCTTCTTCAGCTCGTGGACGACCCACGGCGGCAGGCGGTGCGAGGGGTCGACCACGTGGGCGTTGGTGATGAGCCAGCCGCGGCCGTCGATGAACCATCCCGTCCCGTGCTCGATGAACGGCGACGGCTTGATCGTGACCGGACCCTGGCCGCAGTCCATCGTGACCTCGGCGTCGACGCGGGAGGTCACGAGCGCGACGGCGGGCTTGGCGCGGAGGATCGCCTCCTGGACCGTGAGCGGGGCGGCGGCGGCCGGAGCGGCGATCCACCCCACCGCGAGCACGGCCACGAGCCACGTCCGCCCCATGCTCAGGCACCGTACCATGGAGGCCGCCCCCCGCGCACCTCCCGCTGTATAATCCCCGCCGCGCTCGCCGCCGTCGCTCGCGGCGCGCCGAGGAGCCGCCATGCCCAGACGCCTCATCGCCGCCGCCGTCGTGCTCGCCGTCCTGGCCGCCGGCCCCGGCGCCGTCGCCCAGCCGCTGCCCTCGCTGTCGCTGCTGGTCCCCGCGAACCCGGGCGGCGGCTGGGACCAGACGGCCCGCGCGCTCGAGCGCGCGCTGCGCGAGGAGAAGCTCGTCACGGGCGCCATCCGCGTCACGAACCGCGGCGGCGCCGGAGGCACGATCGGCCTCGCCGAGTACGCGAAGTCGCGGGGCGAGGCGAACTCCTTGATGGTGATGGGGCTCGTCATGGTCGGCGCGATCCTGACGAACCGGTCTCCGGTCACGCTCGACTCGGTCACCCCGATCGCGCGGCTGACCAGCGAGTACCTGGTGATCGCCGTGCCGGCCTCGTCGAAGCTCGGCTCGCTCAGGGACTTCACCGAGGCGCTCCGGCGCGATCCGGGCGGCACCGCCATCGCCGGCGGCTCGCGCGGCGGCTCGGACCACATCCTGGCGGCGCTCGTCGCCGAGTCCGTGGGCGTCCCCGCCGCGAAGGTGAACTACGTCGCGTACGCCGGCGGCGGCGAGGCCGTCGCGTCCCTGCTCGGCGCCCAGGTCGCGGCCGGCATCAGCGGCTACGGAGAGTTCCAGGCCCACATCGAGTCGAAGAAGCTGCGGGCGCTCGCCATCAGCGCGCCGGCGCGGGTCCCCGGCATCGACGTGCCGACGCTGCGAGAGCTGGGAGTCAACGTCGACTTCGGCAACTGGCGCGGAGTGGTCGCTCCCGCGGGGATCGCCGCCGCCGACCGCAAGGCGCTGCTCGACACGATCGATCGCCTGGCGCGGTCGGCGGCGTGGAAGGCGGAGCTGCGCAAGCACAGCTGGGACGACGCCTACCTCGCCGGCGACGCCTTCGCGACGTTCCTGCGCGCCGAGAACGAGCGGGTGGCGGGCGTGCTCAAGGGGGTCGGCCTCGTCAAGTAGCCGCGAGCCGGGACGGACGGGCGCGCTGCTGGTCGCTGCCGGCGTCATCGCGCTCGGCGCCGCCGTGCTGCTGGGCGCGCGCGAGATTCCCGGCGAGGCGTCCTACGCGGGAGTGGGGCCCCGCGCCTTCCCCGTCCTGATCGGGACGGGGCTCCTGCTCGCCGGAGCCGCATTCGCGGTCACGGTGCTGCGGGGCGCGACGGTCCCCGCCGCCGCGCTGCCCGCCGATCGCCGGGCCGCGGCGTGGGTCGCCGCGGGGCTCGCGCTCGCGATCGTCCTCGTCCGCCCGGCCGGGTTCGCCGTCGCCGCCGCGCTCGTGTTCGCGCTCACCGCGCGGGGCTTCGGGTCGCGCCGCCCCGTCGTGGACGGGCTCCTCGGGCTGGCACTCGGCGTCGCCATCGACCTGGCGTTCGCCCGGGGCCTGGGCGTCTCGCTGCCGCGAGGCCCGCTGGGATGGCTCGTGCCGTGACCGAGACGCTCACGGCGCTCGCCGGGGGCTTCGCGGTCGCGCTGTCGCCGGCCAACCTGCTCTTCGCCTTCGTCGGCGCGGTCCTCGGGACCGCGGTGGGCGTCCTGCCCGGTCTCGGCCCCGCGCTGACGGTCGCGCTCCTGCTGCCGATCACGTACTCGCTGGCGCCGACGGCGAGCTTCATCATGTTCGCCGGCATCTACTACGGCGCGATGTACGGCGGCTCCACGACGTCGATCCTCATCAGGACCCCCGGGGAGTCGGCGTCGATCGTCACGGCGATCGAGGGGCACGAGATGGCGCGCCGCGGCCGCGGCTCCGCCGCGCTGGCGACGGCGGCCGTCGGCTCGTTCGTCGCCGGGACGCTCGGCACGGCGGGGCTCACGTTCGCGGCGCCCTGGCTCGTGCGCGTCGCGCTCGCCTTCGGGCCCGCCGAGTACTTCTGCCTGATGGTCCTCGCGTTCACGACGGTGTCGTCCGTGCTCGGCGCCTCGCGCGCGCGGGGCGCGGTGAGCCTGATGCTGGGCCTCGCGCTGGGGCTCGTGGGGATCGATACCCAGACGGGACAGGCGCGATTCACCTTCGGGGCGCCGGCCCTGCTCGACGGCATCGGCGTGGTGCTCGTCGTCGTCGGGCTCTTCGCGGTCGGCGAGACGCTCTACGCCGCCAGCCGCCCCGGGGCCGCCGGCGAGCCGGTCGCGCTGCGCGGCTCGCCGTGGATGACACGCGAGGAGTGGCGGAGGTCGTGGAAGCCGTGGCTCCGCGGGACCGCGCTCGGCTTCCCGATCGGCGCGCTGCCGGCCGGCGGCGCCGAGATCCCGACCTTCCTGTCCTACCTGACCGAGAAGCGCCTCGCGGCGCATCCCGAGGAGTTCGGCCACGGCGCCATCGAGGGCGTCGCCGGCCCCGAGGCGGCCAACAACGCCTCGGCCGCCGGCGTGCTGGCGCCCCTGCTGACCCTCGGGCTGCCGACCTCGGCGACCGCCGCCATCCTGCTCGCCGCCTTCCAGGGCTACGGGCTCCAGCCGGGACCGCTGCTCTTCGAGCGGTCGCCCGACCTCGTGTGGGGGCTGATCGCCAGCCTCTACATCGGCAACGTGATGCTGCTCGTCCTGAACCTGCCGCTGGCGCCCGTGTGGGTCCGGCTCCTGTCGATCCCGAGGCCGTGGCTCCACGGCGGCATCATGGTGTTCGCCCTGCTCGGCGCCTGGGCCGCCAACCAGTCGGTCGCCGACCTCGTGATCCTGCTGGTCGTCGGTCTGGGCGGCTACCTCATGCGCGTCCACGACTTCCCGGTCGCGCCCGTCCTCGTCGGCATGATCCTGGGGCCGCTGGCCGAGCAGCAGCTCCGCCGCGCCCTCGCCATCAGCCAGGGCGATCCGACCGTCCTCGTCACCCGGCCGATCGCCGCGGCGCTGCTCGCCGTCGCCGCCGCCGTCGTCCTGGCGCCTGCCGTCCTGCGCGGAGTCGGCCGGCTCCGGCGGCGGGCCGCTGTAGAGTGAGCCGGTGACGCGCTTCCTCCTGATCTGCCTGGGCGGCGCCGCCGGCACCGGCCTCCGCTACGTGGTCTCGGTGCTGGCGGCGCGCTGGCTCGGGGCCGAGTTCCCGTACGGCACCCTCGTCGTCAACGTCGCGGGCTCGCTGGCCGTCGGCTTCATCCACCAGGTGAGCTCCTCGTTGCCGCTGGCCTCCGACACGGCCAGGCTCGCCCTCACCGTCGGCGTGATGGGTGGCTTCACGACGTACTCGTCGTTCAGCTACGAGACCATCCGGCTGCTCGAGATCGGCGCGTGGGTCGCGGCCGGCATCAACGTCCTCGTGACGACCGCGCTGTGCCTGGCGGTCTGCTTTTTCGGGATCGCGCTGGGCCGGGCGGTCGCCGCCTCGGCCGGGCTCTGACCGGGCGAACGTGAGGCCGAGCCCGGATGCGCGCACGCGGGCCCGGGCGCGCTCACGGACGACGTCCAGCGTCCGCGCCCCAGCGCGCCTCGTGGTAGGCCGACCGCTGCTCGGCCGTGAGCAGGTCGCGCGCGGCGAGGTGAGCGCGGAGGTGCACCATGCGGAGCTCCGCGCGCGCCCGCTCGACCTCCGCCACCGCGACGCGGACGGACTCCTCGTCGGCGGCGCCGGAGGCGAAGAGCGCCCGCAGCCGCCGCTCGGCGTCCAGCAGCGCGGCCGAGCGCGGCCGCGACGCCGTGAACATCGCGTCCATCAGCTCGCGGGCCCGGCGCTCCTGCTCGGCCGTGAGTCCCAGCCGGTCGGCCAGCTCGAGCACGTGCATCGGACCGGGGTAGCCCTGCTGGTCGGCCACGAACGCCATGCCGAAGCCCCGGCCGCTGCCCACGACCTGGTCGAACTCGGCCGCGCAGCGCCGGGCCGAGCGGTGGCCGTCGTGACCCCCGTGGGGGCTCGACGCCCACACGGCGGCGGCGCCCAGGGCGACCGCGACGAGGGCCGACGCGACGAGGGACGTGATCGCGCGCTGCATGTCGCCACCTCCTGGAGTGCGATGGATGGAGCGTAAGGTCCGGGGCTCCGGCCGGTCCATGACCAAAGTCACGGACGAGGCGATCGCCGCGCTCGGCCGCGTCCCGTACCTGAGAGCCCTGCCGCCCGACGGGATCGCGGCCCTCGCCGGCCGCTGCGCGCTCCGCGACGCGCGGCGCGGCGCGACGATCTTCGAGGAAGGCGCGGAGGCGACCGGGCTGTGGGTGATCCTCGCCGGCCGCGTGAAGCTCGTGAGGACGTCGCCGCGGGGCCGGGAGCAGGTCCTCCACGTGGAATCGGCGGGCGCGACGCTCGCGGAGGTGGCGCTCTTCGACGGCGGCGGCTACGTCGCCTCGGCGGTGGCCGCGGAGGACTCACGCCTGCTCTTCGTCCCGCGCGACGCCCTGGTGGCGCTCTGTCTCCGCGAGCCGCGCGTCGCGCTGGGCGTCATCGACGTCCTGGCCCGGCGGCTCAGGACGTTCGCGTCCCTCATCGAGGACCTCTCGCTCCGCGACGTGACGAGCCGGCTGGCGCGCTTCCTCCTCGCCGAGTCCCGCCGGACGGGATCCCGGGTGGTGCTGACGGGCACCCGAGACGAGGTGGCCGCCCGGCTGGGCACGGTCCGCGAGCTGGTGTCGCGGGCCCTCTCGCGGCTCGGCGCCGCCGGGGTGATCGAGGTCCGGGGCCGGCAGATCATGGTGAAGGACGCGGCGAGGCTCGCCGCCGCCGGGCAGTCCCGCTGAGCCCGCCCGGTGACGGGCAGCGTCACCGCCGCTGCCGAGATTTGGCAGAGCGCCCGCCGCACCCAGCTCACTCCGCGGCGCAAGCCGTTGATTTTGCGCGGCTCGACGTGGCGGCCCCGGATCTGGCACCCCCGGTGCATCCAGCCGGCGGCCAGGAGGGTGGAGCCGTGAGAACGGTGCGGAACGCGCGGGGCTTCACGCTGATCGAGCTGATGGTTGTCGTGGCCATCATCGGGATCCTGGCCGCCATCGGCACGATGCTCTTCGCCAACACCTCGACGCGCGCGCGGGTGGCGAAGGCCCAGGCCGACGTGAGGACGATCGCGTCGGCGGTGACGCTCTACTCGGTCCACATGGGGACGCTGCCGCCCAACATCGCCGCGGTCGCCGCGCCCGCCGTGAACGGCAACGGGGAGACCGCCGGCCCGTTCCTGCCGTCGGTGCCCCGGCCGCCGAGCGCCGCGTGGCAGCCCTACACCTACGTGCCCGCGGCGGACGGCACGTTCACGATCTCGACCTCCGGCGAAGGCTACAACGTCTCGGTCCCCTGAGGGGCGCGCCCCTCAGCTGAAGCGCCGCAGGTAAGCCGCGATCCGCTCGCCCTCGCGCTCGCCGAGCGCGACGGCCACCCGCAGCTGCTCCAGGTACTGCTCCAGCGTCTTGCCGCCCAGGTGGATCTTCCGCGCGGCGAAGAAGTCGCGCACGTCGCGCTCGAGCGCGGGCGTCGCGAGCCCGGTGACGCCCTCGCACATCCGCCGCAGGCCGTGCTTCGGGAAGAGGCGGTCCATGGTGTCCCAGTGCTGCTTGACGAAGGCCCACGCGGGCTCGCGTCCCGCCACGTTCATGAGCATGGCGCGCACGACGAACGGCCCGTCCTGCGTGCGGATCTCGCCGTTGATCGTCCGCTCCAGCGTCTGGCGGAGCAGCGCCGGGTCCTGGAAGGCCGCGAGCGCGTAGAGGTAGCGCTGCTCCTCCTGCGGCGTCGACGCCGCGCGGAAGCGGCGGAGGAAGTCCTCGTAACGGGCCGCGTCGCCGGCATGCCCGAGCACGGCGATGAGCGCGGGCAGCACGTTGGGATCGACCGCGCGCGGGTCGTCGAGCGCGGCGCGGTACAGCTCGCCGGCCCGCGCCTGGACGGCCCGGTCGTTGCCGAGCGTGCCGAGGGCGCGCAGCAGGTCGCCGCGAAGCTGGCGGGTCAGCTCGTCCTCGCCGGCCCGCGGCGCCCAGCCGAGGTCCGCCACGGCAGGCGCCAGGAGGTTGCGCACGAAGGCCTCGAGCCGCGGCCGGTCCGCCGCGGCGACGACGCGGTTCAGGCTCGAGAGCGAGGCCAGGAGGATCGTCCACACGTTGCGGTCCCGCTCGGCGTGGAAGCGCGTCGCCATGTCGAGATAGTCGGTCACGGGCATCAGCCCCGCGACCGCGGACGCCCACGCGTCGCCCACCAGGTTGAAGCGCTCGATCGGCTCGAGGCCCTCGGGCAGCAGGGCGAGGAGCGACTGGAGCAGCTCGGGGGAGTAGCGCACGCGGTAGAAGCCGTGCCCCCCCTCGTTGACGACGACCCACCGCACGTCGGCCGGCACGCGCACCCGCGCCTCGGCGCCGGCGAGGAGCACGCGCTCCCGGCGCGCCGCGCCCGCCGCGCCGAGCCTGAGCTGGACGGGCACCTGCCAGCGCTGGTCGCGCCCGCCCTCGACCGTCGCGCCGGGCGGCGGCTCCGGCAGGTACGTGAACCGCTGCTGCGCGAGTACCAGCTCGTCGCCCTCGCGCCGCACGCTCACCAGCGGGTAGCCCGGCCGGAAGATCCAGCCGTCCATGATCGCCGGGATCGCCGCGCCGGCGGCGCGGCCGAGCGCGGCCCAGAGGTCGCCCGTGTCGGCGTTGGCGTAGGCGTGGGTGCGGAGGTAGTCGCGCACGCCGGCGCGGAACACGTCGGGCCCGAGGTACTGCTCGAGCATCCGCAGGACCGAGGCCCCCTTCTCGTAGGTGAGGACGTCGAACATCGCGTCGGCGTCCCGCGGCGCGCGCACCTCGAACTCGATGGGGCGCGTGGACCAGAGCCCGTCGACCGCGAACGCGGCCGCCCGCGACACGCCGAACGTCGTCCAGCGCTTCCACTCGGGCTTCCAGTCGTCGACCGCGAGCATCTCCATGAACGTCGCGAACGCCTCGTTGAGCCAGATGCCGTTCCACCAGCTCATCGTGACGAGGTCGCCGAACCACATGTGGGCGTTCTCGTGCGCGACGACGTCGGCGATGCGCTCCAGCTCGGCGTGGGTGGCGGCGCCCTCGTCCACCAGCAGCGCGGTCTCGCGGAAGGTGATCGCGCCGAGGTTCTCCATGGCGCCGGCGGCGAAGTCCGGGATCGCGAGCAGGTCGAGCTTGTCCCCGGGATACGGGAGGCCGTAGTAGCCCTCGAAGAACCGCAGCGACGCGGCGGCGATCTCCCGCGCGAAGGACGCCAGGCGGCGCTTGCCCGGCACGCACCACACGCGGAGCGGCGTCGCCCCGACGTGCACCGGGTCGGTCGCCTCCAGCTCGCCGACGACGAACGCCACGAGGTACGTCGACATCTTCATGGTGTCGGCGAAGCTCACGACCTTCCGGCCGCCCTCCAGCCGCTCGGCGACGACCCGCGTGTTCGAGACCGCCGTCAGCGACGGATCGATGGCCAGCGTGCAGGAGAAGACCGCCTTGAAGGCCGGCTCGTCCCAGCAGGGGAAGGCGCGCCGGGCGTCCGTCGCCTCGAACTGCGTCGCGGCGAGCGTCCGCGTGGCGCCCGTCGGGTCCTTGTAGGTGCTGCGGTAGAAGCCCCGCAGCTTGTCGTTCAGCGTGCCCGCGAAGACCAGCCGCAGCGTCCACTCGCCGGGCGAGAGCGTCTCGCCGAAGCTGATCCGGCAGCGCTCGGCCTCGGCGTCCATCGTCGCCGCGCCCCGGAGCGTGCGCCCGCGCGCGTCGCCGATGGTCGCCTCGAGGACCGAGAGCTCCGCGGCGTTCAGGACGACGTCGCGCGTCGGCTCGGCCACGATGACGTGGACGCGCTCCTCGCCCGTGAAGCTGGCGGTGAGGAGGTCGGGCTCGAGACGGATCTCGTAGCGGGTCGGGACGACGGAACGGGGCAGGCGATACGGGTCCACGGGATCCTCCAGCAGGCTCGATGGTCGCTCGCTACTCTACCGCAGCCCCGCCGGGTCGCCGGCGCCGGCGCCGGCGAGGAAGCCCAGCAGCATGTCCCAGCCCGACGAGTGGCCGATGGCGACGAGCCGGCGCGCCGCCTGGCGCGCGCCGCCGCGGTCGGCGGCGGCCAGCGCCGCCGCCAGGTCGTGCAGCGGCTCGTGGCCCTCGCCGCCGACGAGGTCGCCCAGGAGCGCCGCGCTGATCGCGTGCGTCGCGACGGCCGCCCGCGCCCGGACGAGGTCGGCGGCGCGCGCCCAGGCGGCGGCCTGCGGCCCCCTGGCGAGGAGCCGGCGCGCGAAGAGCGCGGCGCCGACGACGTCGTCGCCGGAGGGCGTGAGCCCGGGCCCGACGCCGAGCAGCCCCACGGCGGCGCGTGCCGCGGCCCCGGCGTCGCCGGCGGCGCAGGCGCGCGCCAGGTCGAGCACGCGGCCGACGGCGTGGTCGAGCGGGAAGGGCGGCGTCCGGCCGGCGAGGAGTAGCCCGAAGCCGGCGGGGGCGCCCAGCCCGGCCGCGCGCGCCGCCAGCTCCGCCGCCTCCGCCTCGATCACGGCCGGGTCGGGCGGCGGGGGCGACGGGCGCCACGTGCGCGTGCCGGCGACCTCGATCCTCGGCATGCGGTCCGCGGCAGGCAGCGCGGGAGCGAGCAGCGCGCGACCGTGGCGCGGCGCTCCCGCCTCGCCCAGCCAGACGATGTCGCCGGCCGCCTCGAGCCAGATCGAGCGGGAGAGGGCGGCCACGACGCGCGCCTCGCCGCCCGCGCGGCGGAGCGCCGCGCGCGCGCGCCAGCCCGCCTCCGTCACCGCGATCGCCGCCGTCAGGCCAGCCGTGGCCACCCGCGCAGGCTACCACGGCTCCCGGGCGCCCGGATCCGGGCTATGGTGGGGACGTGCGCCTGCCCCTCGCCTTCGCGCTCGCCGCCGTGCTCGTCGCTGCGCCGCCGGCCGCCGACGAGGCGCGCGACTTCCTGCGCCGCCACTGGCGCGCGCCGCTCGCGCCCCAGGGGCCGCCGCCCGCGGGCTTCTCGCCGCTCGAAGCCTCGCTCCACCCCGAGGCCTGCGGGTCGTGCCATCCGGCGCAGCTCGCCGACTGGCGCACGAGCTGGCACGCGGCGTCCACCGGGCCCGGCGTCGCGGGCCAGCTCGTCGAGAAGATCTCGTCGAGCCCGGGCGAGGTGCTCGGCTGCCTCACGTGCCACGCGCCGCTGGCGGAGCAGGCCCCGGTCGTGCGCGAGGGCGGCCGGTTCTCGCCGAACCCGTCGTTCGACGCGTCGCTGCTGACGAAGGGGCTCGTGTGCGCCGCCTGCCACGTCCGCCGCCACGAGCGCTTCGGGCCGCCGCGGCGGGACGGCTCGCTCGAATCGCCGGCGCCCCGCGAGAGCCTGCCGCACGGCGGCGTCACCCGCACGCCGGCGTTCCTCGCATCCGAGTTCTGCCGGACGTGCCACCAGTTCGAGCCCGACGGCTTCGCGCTCAACGGCAAGCTGCTCGAGGACACCTACAACGAGTGGCGGGCCAGCTCCCACGCGCGCGCCGGCGTCCAGTGCCAGGACTGCCACATGCCCGACCGGCGCCACCTCTGGCGCGGCGTCCACGACCCCGACATGGTCCGGTCGGGCATCACGGTCACGGTCGACCGCGGCGCCGGGCGCTACCGGGCCGGCGACACGGTGACGCTGTCGCTGACCGTGGCCAGCACGGGGGTGGGGCACGCGTTCCCGACGTACGTGACGCCGAAGGTCGTGCTGCGCGCCGAGCTGCTGGACGGCGCGGGCGCCGTCGTCCCCGGCAGCGTCGAGGAGGTCGTCATCGCGCGCCAGGTCGACGCGTCGCTGACGCGGGAGCTCTCGGACACGCGCCTGATGCCGGGCCAGCGGGCGACGCTGAGGTACCGGCGGCGGGTCGACGGCCCCGGCGTGCGGGCGCGGCTCAGCGTCGTCGTGTACCCGGACGCCTTCTACACGACGTTCTACGAGGCGCTGCTGGCCCAGGGCGCGGGCCGGGGCGAGCCGGCCATCCGGGAGGCGCTCGCGGCGAGCCGCCGCTCGGTCTTCACGGTCTTCGAGCGCGAGCTGCCGCTGACCTGATCTCCCGGGCGCCGTCAGGGAACGGCGAGGACGATGAGCCCCTCGTCGCGGCGGTCGTGGAACACGACGGCGAGGCCGGCGTCGATCGCCTCCTGCTCGATCTCCCCCTCGGTGAACGCGTGCTCGTAGTGGGCGGCCTCCATGCGTGACTCCGGCAGCAGCACCGTGTCGCCGGGCTCGAGGCGCCAGTCCGAGCCGCTGATCCGTCCGGCCGCGCGCGCGATCAGCACGGGGAGGCGTCGCGGATCGCGGCTCCGCCGGACGTACGAGATCAGGATGCGGCCGCCGGGCGCCAGGTGGCGGCGGATCCGCGCCAGCGTCGCCACGCGCGTGCGGCGGCCCGGGACGTACGAGTAGCAGTACCAGGAGAAGATCACGGCGTCGAAGACGCCGGGCAGCTCGGTGCTCTCGATGGCGCCGGCGTGCAGGGGCGGGCGGTGGCCGCGCTCCGCGAGCAGCTCGCGCGCGCGCTCCACGAGGGCCGGCACGAGGTCGAGCCCCTCGGCGCGGTGACCGCGCTCGAGCAGCCCGAAGAGGTCGCGGCCCGTGCCGCAGCCGACGAGCAGGATGCGGTCGTCCCGCCGCAGGAAGCGGTCGAAGAGCCTCTGCTCCCAGTCCATGAGCGTGTAGGCGTCGCCGTCCACGCCCTGCAGCTCGCCGAACCGCCGCCAGCAGTGCTCGCGGGCGCGCAGCAGGTCCTCGCGGCGGATGAGCCCGACGGCCGCGTAGTGGGGGGCCCGGGCCGCCGTCTCGAGGGCGCGGCGGCCTCCGTGCAGGGCCGCGAAGAGCGCCCGCCGCACCACGCCCACGGAGCGGCGTCAGCAGCCGAGGGCGGCGCCGTCCGCGCGCGGGTCCGAGCCGCCCGTGAGCGCGCCGTCCTCGATGCGGATCACGTGGGCGTGGCCCATGAGGTCGCTCCATCCCTCGACGACCCTGACGTCGTGGCCGCGCCGGCGCAGGGCCGCGGCGACCTCGTCGCCGAAGCGATCCTCGAGCCGCAGCGCCCTCGACGGCTCGCCCCACGTGCGCCCGTAGAGCCAGCGTGGGGCCTCGACGGCGGCCTGCGGCCCGAGGCCGCGGTCCACCATGCGGGTGACCAGCGCCGCCTGCGTCTGCGGCTGGCCCTCGCCGCCCATCGTGCCGTAGACGAGCCGGGGGCGCCCGCCGACCAGGTACATCGACGGGATCAGCGTGTGGGCCGTGCGCTTGCGCGGGGCGAGCGCGTTCGGGTGCGCGGGGTCGAGGGAGAAGAACGCGCCGCGGTTCTGGAGGAGCACGCCGGTGTCGCCGGCGATCACGGCGGGGCCGAACTCGTGGTACGTGGACTGGATCACCGAGACCGCGTTGCCGTCCGCGTCGGCGGCGACGATCGCGATCGTGTCGCCGTCGAGCGGAGCGCCGCCCGGGGCCATCGCGGCCGTCCGCGAGATGCGCGCCCGGCGCCGCGCGAGCCGCGCGGCGTCGAGGCAGCGGTCGACCGGGACGGGGACGACGGTCGGGTCGGCCAGCCAGCGGTCGCGATCCTCGAAGGCGAGCTTCGTCGCCTCGACGACCAAATGCACGTGGTCGGCGTCGTCGAGGCCGCGGAGGTCGAAGCCCTCGAGCAGCGCGAGGATCGCGAGCGCGGCGAACCCCTGCGTCGGCGGGGGGAAGGAGGCCGCCTCGCCGTCCCGGTAGCGCACGCGCAGCGGCTCGACCCACTCCGCGCGGTGCTCGGCCAGATCCCCGAGCGCCAGCGGGCTGCCGGCCGCCGCGGCGCCCGCGGCGATGCGCCGGGCGAGCGCCCCGCGGTAGAACTCGTCGGCCCCGCCCTCGGCGACCTCGGCCAGCGTCCGCGCCAGCGCGGGCTGGACGAAGCGGCCCTCGTTGAGGCGGTCCGGGTGGAACACCGGCCAGAACGTCGCGCGCACCTCGGCCGGGGCGTCGGCGGCGAAGAGCGCGGCCGCCTGCGCCGTGACCCGGCGCTGGCCCGGCGAGACGTCGAAGCCCTCGCGCGCGTGGACGACGGCGTCCTCGAGCAGAGCCTTCCACGGGACCGGGGAGCCGAGGCGCTCGCGGCTCAGCCGGTGCGCCTCCCACCAGCCGGAGACGACGCCGGGGACCGTGAGCGCGGCCGCGCCGCCGCGCACCGGCATCGCGGCGCCGAAGCGGGCGCGGTAGGCGTCGGGGTCCACCGCCGCCGCCGACCGGCCGGCGGCGTTCAGCGCGCGCAGCGTGGCGTGGCGCGCGTCGTGGACGAGCCAGAAGCTGTCGCCGCCGATCGAGTTCATGTGGGGATAGACCACCGCGATCGTGGCGGCGGCGGCGATCGCGGCGTCGAGCGCGTTGCCTCCGCCCTCGAGGATGGCGAGCCCGGCCCGGGACGCGAGGACGTGGGGCGAGGCGATGAGGCCGCGCCGGGCGCGCGCCTCGGGCCACCGGGTCGGGACGCTCACGCGCGCATCATACAACCGGGGCGCTGCCGGCCGCGCTCGCGATCCGCGGCGCGCGTCCGCGCCGCCCGGCGCGCCGGCGAGCACGCGGGCCCACAGCGGATCGTCCGTCCCATCCCCGGTCGCGCCCGACCCCGGCCGCTCCGTACGGCGCGCGCCGCGAGGTGCCGTCGGGCTCCCCGGTCGAGGCCGATCCCGGGATCACCCGGCTGCGGCGATCCCGCCCCCGGGACGGGCGACCGCCCGGATTCCGGGTGCTCCAGAACCGCCGACCGCGGTCCGATCACGGAGTCGGGGGAAGAGTGTCGATGACGATCCCGCGCACGCTGGTCCGCTGGTCGGCGGCCGTGGCCACGCCGCTGCTGGCCCTCGCCTGCCTGGCGGCCCCGGCGGCGGCCGTGACCGTCACGCTCCAGCCCTCCACCGCCGACACCTACCTCGACCAGAACACGGCCACGACGAACTACGGCGGCAACACGACCATGCAGGTCCGGAGCCAGAACGGCTCGGGCGGCAGCGGCCGGAACGCGCGCGCGATCGTCCGGTTCGACCTCTCGCAGATCCCCGCCGGCGCCACCATCAACTCGGCCACCCTGCGGCTGTACATGACGACGGCGCCGACCCAGAACCGGACGTACGGAGCCCACCGGATCACCGCGGACTGGACCGAGGGCGGCGCCACGTGGAGCTCGAGCGGCCTCGGCAACTGGAACGGCGGCTCCTTCAACAACACGGCGACCGGGACGACGACGACCGGGACGACGAGCAACGTGTGGCGCAGCTGGGACGTCACCGCCGACGTCCAGGCCTGGGTCAACGGGAGCGCCCCGAACCACGGATGGCTCGTCAAGGACGCCTCCGAGAACTCGAACACCGTGCGGACGGCGAACTTCGCCACCTCCGAGAACGGGACGAGCGCCAACCACCCCACGCTGGTGATCGACTACGAGCCCGCCTACACGATCACGCTGTCCGCCGGCAGCGCGGTCGTGATGAGCGAGCCGTCGCTGCTGAACTTCACGATCGCGAACATCGACCAGAGCCCGGCCACCGAGCGCCTCGGCCGGATCTACCTGACGCTGCCCTACACGGTCTCGGGGGCGGTGGCGCCGCCGGGCTGGAAGGTGACGGACATCAGCGGCAACAGCGTCCTCTTCGACACGGAGGACGCCTACGATCCCGGCTGCTCGGCGGCGGCGCTCGGCAACGGCCAGTCCGCCGTCTTCGGCGTGTACGTGACGGCGACCGCGGCCGGCAGCGAAGTGACGACCGACACCGTCAGCGCCGCGACGGTCGGCAACGACTGCAACACGCCGGGCGCCTTCCAGTACTACTTCACCCGGTCGGGCGCCTTCCCGACGTGGGCGCGCCGGGGCCTGGGCGCCACGCTCGTCGCCACGCCGGTGAACACCGCCGTCGGCGGCACCATCACGCTCACGATGACGGTCACCAACCGGACCACCGGCAACCAGAACTCGGTGACGCCGGTGACCGACCTGACCCTGAGCGGCACGGGCACGGCGACCAAGCTCTCGGGCCCGACGCCGGCCTCCGCCTCGCTGGCGCCCGGCGCGTCGCAGAACTTCACCTACACCTACCAGGCGACCGGCGTCGGCTCGGTCACGTTCTCCGGGACGGCGGCGAACAACTTCGTCCAGTCGCTCACGGCGTCCGACACGGTGCAGATCGGCCCGCTCACGGCGTCGCTCGACGTCAGCCCGACCCAGCAGACCAGCGGCGGCCAGGTGACCGTGACGATGAGCGTCACGAACAACTCGGCCGGCGCGCTCACGGGCGTCACGCCGTCGGCGCTGACGCCGTCGGGGACGGCCACGGTGGCGCTCGTGAGCGGCCCGACGCCGGCCTCGGTGGCGTCGCTCGGCGCGGGCGCGACGACGAGCTTCAGCTGGACCTACACCGTGAGCGGCGCCACGGGGGCGACGTTCGCGTTCAGCGGCAGCGCGAGCGCCGCCGACGGCTCGACCTCCAACACGGCGACGTCGAGCGCCGGCAGCATCAGCAGCATCAGCGTCGCCGTGTCGCCGACGTCGATCCCCACCGGCGCGGCGGCGACGCTCACCTACACGGTCGACAACCAGACGGGCGAGGGGCTCCAGCGGGTCGTCATCACGGCGCCCACGACCGGCTTCGTCTACTCCACGGCGTCGGGCCCCGCGGGCTGGTCGATCAGCGCCGGCGGGACGCCGACGTCGGTGACGTTCCAGTCCCCCGGCTCGGCAAGCGACCTGGCGAGCGGCGCGACGGGCAGCTTCGTCGTGACGTGGAGCGCCGTCCCGTCGTCGCCGAACACGTACGCGTTCACGATGGACATGACGAGCCGGAGCGGCCTCGCGTACTCCCGCAGCGTGTCCGTGTCGGTGACCCAGTACGCGATGACGCTGACGGCCTCGCCGGCGACGCTCGCCGGCGACGGCGCCTCGACGTCGACGATCACGGTGACGCTGACGAGCGGCGGGAGCCCCCTCAGCGGCGCCTCGATCACGCTGACCAAGACGATGGGCACGCTGGCCCAGGAGACGCTGACGACCAACGCCAGCGGCCAGGCGACGACCACGTACACGTCTGCAATGACGACGTCGAACCAGACGGCGACCGTCACCGCGACCTACGGCGCCGGCACGTCGAAGTCGGTCGACATCGCGCTCGAGGGCGTCCAGCTCTCGGTGAGCGCCTCGCCGGCCGCGATCGGCGCCGACGGGCAGTCGACGAGCACGGCGACGATCACGCTGACGAAGGCCGGGGCGCCGTGGAGCGGCCGCACGGTGACGCTCGCCACCAGCGCGGGCACGCTCGGCGCCACGTCGTTCACGACCAGCGGCAGCGGCCAGGCCTCGACCACGCTGACGTCGACGGCGAGCGAGAGCGACGTGGTGGCGACCCTGACGGCGGGGTACCTCTCGCCGACGTTCACCGCGACGACGACCGTGACGTTCCAGCGCGTGGTGCTGACGGTCAGCGCGTCGCCGGCCGGCATCGCCGCCGACGGCCAGTCGACGAGCACGATCACGGTCACCGTGACCCAGAACGGCGCGGCGCTCAGCGGCGCGAGCGTCACGCTGGGGACGACGGCCGGCACGCTGGGCTCGACCAGCCTGACGACGAACGCCAGCGGCCAGGCGACGACGCTGACGGCCACGGCCAGCGAGAGCGACGTGACGGCCACGGTGACCGCCACCTACCGGGGCCACCAGAAGACGACGACGGTCACGTTCGAGCGCGTGGTGCTCGGCATCAGCGCGTCGCCGGCGACGATCCCCGCCGACGGCAGCAGCGCCAGCACGATCACGCTGACGCTGACGCGGAACGGGGCGGCGCTCCCCGGCGCGACGATCGGCGTCTCGACGACGGCCGGCTCGCTCTCGGGGGGCAGCGCGACCACCGACGCCGCCGGCCAGGCGACCGTCACGCTCACGTCGTCCTCGAGCGGCAGCGACGTGACCGCGACCGTCACGGCCACGTACCGCGGCCACCAGAAGACGACCACGGTGACGTTCGCCGCGGTGGCCATCTCGCTCTCGGTCTCGCCGGCGTCGGTCCCCGCCGACGGCGCGACCACCGCGACGCTGACCGCCACCGTCACCGCGGGCGGCTCGCCGCTCGCCGGGCGGACGGTGAGCTTCAGCGCCACGTCGGGGACGCTGTCGTCGGCGAGCGCGGTCACCAGCGGCGCCGGCGTGGCGACGGTCACGATCCGGTCGACGACCGCGAGCAAGAGCGGCAGCACCCCGGGCCTGACCGCCAGCCACGGCGGCCAGAGCGCCGTCGGCTCGGTCACCTTCACCGGCATCACGATCGCCGAGGTGCCCGAGCTGCGCGTGGTGTCGGGCAGCGGCACGAACACCGCGTACTGGTCGCTGCCGGGCTCGGGCTACATCGACGGCGTCCTCGTGCTCCGCCGCGCCGGCGGCACGCCGCAGGCGCCCGCCGACGGCGTCATCCTGAACCCGGGCGACACGCTGGCCGACGGGTCGCGCGTCGTGGCCCGGGTGGGCGTGGGCAGCGGCACGAGCGCGACCGACGGCGGGCTGACGCCGGGCGCGACGTATCACTACCGGGCGTTCGGCTACTTCACCTCCGGCGCCCTCTACTCCACGGCGGGCGTGAGCCTGGACGCGCCCGGCACGGGGGCGGGCCCCGGCCAGCCGCGGTGGGTCGTCAGCTCGAGCACCGCCGGCTGGGTCGAGCCGACGATGGACGGCAACGGCGGGGTGCTCTGGGGCAGCCCGGCCGGCGGCCTCGTGGACTCGTCCTGGGACGCCGGCGCGCAGGCGTGGTCGCCCGTCCTCGGCGGACGGCGGATCGGCGGGGCCGTGTCGCTGAGCGAGATCGAGGGGCAGGGCGGCTGGTACGCGCTCTTCGGCACCGACGCGGGCACGGCGGCCGCCGTGGACGTGCCCACGGGGACGGTGCTCTGGGAGACGCCGGCCCTCGGCGACGCGATCGCCTCCGCGGTCGGCATGCAGGCCCGGGCGTGGTCCGACGCCGCGTTCCAGGCCGCCTACACGGGCGACGTCGTCTTCGTCGGGACCAGCAACGCCAGCGCCACCGACAACAAGGTCTACGCGCTCGACGCCGCGACCGGCGCGGTGCTGTGGACCTTCAACGCCGGCGGCGGCACGGCCGTCGACAAGGTGACCGGCTGGCTCTGGGTGGACCACGGCACGAACCGGCTGTTCGTCACCACGCGCTCGAACGGCGGCACGCAGCCGAGCCTCTGGGTGCTGTCGACGCTCGACGGCACGCTGCAGGCCTCGTGGAGCCTGGGCGACATCACGTCCTGGCTCGGCATGTCGATGGACGGCGGCATCTACGTGGCGACGGCGAGCGGCAAGCTCTACGAGCTGGACCCGGCCGGCCCGGCCATGAAGTGGTCCGCGCCCTTCGACACCGGCGCCGGCAACCGGATCGTCTCCTACGTCTGGGAGGACTGGGGCTGGCCCGGGCGGCTCTTCTTCAGCACCCAGGACGGCCACGTGTGGGCGCTCGACGCGACCGGCAGCGCCACGCCGCCCGTCCTCGCCTGGAAGACCGCGGTGCCCGGCGCCTCGGCCCCGCTGGTCCTGACCCAGGGCGGCGTCCTCTGGGTGGGCGGCAGCGACGGCAAGATCCACCAGCTCCGGCTGACGGACGGCGTGGACGAGAAGCAGGCGACGGTCGGCGCCGGGACGGCGGCCGTGGGCACGCCGACCTGGGACTCGGCCAGCGGCTGGCTCTACGTCGGCACGAGCGCCGGCAAGCTCTTCGCGATCCCGACGCCGCTGCCCTGACCGGCGCGCGCCGGCCGCGCGCCTCGACTCCGCTCGCCGTTCCTTGACTCGGTTCGGCGTTCCCTGTCATGCTGCGCGGGACCTCATGACGAGCGGCGCCTCGCGCGCGGGTCGCGACCGAGCGTACGTCAGGGATCCGGACTTCGTGTTCCGCCGGATCGCCGACGAGGTGGTCCTCCTCCCCGTCCGCCGGAACATGGGCGACCTCGAGTCCATCTACACCCTCAACGACGTCGGCGCTCGCGTCTGGGAGCTGATCGACGGCCACCGCACGCTGGCCGACCTGCGCGACGCCGTCGTCGCGGAGTTCGACGTGACGCCGGAGCGCGCCGAGGCCGACGTCGAGGTGTTCCTGGCGCGGCTCCTCGACATCGGCGCGCTGCGCGCCGCGGGCGCGCCGTGACCGCGGCGGCGCCGCCCGTCATCGGCTACGAGGCCCTGGTCCGCCGCATCCAGCGCGGCGACCCCCGGGCGCGGATCCCGCTCCAGGGCAGCTTCGAGCTGACCTACCGCTGCAACCTCGCGTGCACGCACTGCTGGGTGAACCTGCCGGCCGCCGACCGCGCCGCCCGCGCGCGCGAGCTGGACGCCGGCGAGATCGCCCGCATCACCGACGAGATCGTGGAGGCCGGCGGCCTCTGGCTGCTCCTGACCGGCGGCGAGGTGTTCGTGCGGCCCGACTTCGGCGAGATCTACCGGCACATGAAGCGCCGGGGCCTGCTGCTCATGGTCTACACGAACGGGACCATGATCACCGAGAGGATCGCCGACCTGCTCGCCGACTACCCCCCCGTGCGCATCGAGATCTCCCTCTACGGCGTCACCCGCGGCACCTACCGGGCGGTGACGGGCCACGACGCGCTCGAGCGCTGCCTGCGCGGCATCCGCCGCCTGCTCGACCGGGGGCTCAAGGTCAAGCTCAAGAGCGTCGTGACCACGGCGAACTACGACGAGTTCGTGGCGATCCGCGACCACGTCCGGCGTGAGTTCGGCCTGGGCTTCAGCTACGACCCGAACATCAACTTCCGCAAGGTGGAGGGGCGGTCCGGCATGCACCCCGCCACGGTGCGCGTGCCGCCCGAGAAGATCGTCGCCCTCGACCGCGTCATGGAGGAGGACACCGGCGAGCTGCGCGACTTCTACGGCCGCGACCAGCGCCTGCCGGGCGACTACGTCTTCAACTGCGGGGCGGGGCTCAACACCTACCACGTCGACCCGTACGGCGTGATGTCGTCCTGCATGATGGTGCCGTCGATCACCTACGACCTGCGGCGCGGCTCCTTCCGCGAGGGCTGGGAGAGCTTCGCCCAGCGAGTCTTCGAGCTCCGGCGCACGCGGACGACGCGCTGCCAGAGCTGCGACATCGCGGCGGCGTGCGACACGTGCCCCGGCTGGTCGACGCTCGAGCACGGCACGCTGGAGGATCCCGTCGACTACATGTGCGAGATCAACCACCGGCGCGCGGAGGCGTTCGGCCCGCGCGCGCTCATCCCCACGATCGCCATGAAGGGGGCTCCCGCGCATGGATGACCACCGCGCACCCGAGGCCGCCCCGCGCAAGGCGTACCGCCCGCCCGAGGTGGCGCGCGTCGACATGTTCGAGGACGAGGTCGCGCTGGCGGCCTGCAAGGCCGGCACGAACGGGCCCGTGAACTCGAGCGGCGTCTCCGGGCTCAACAAGAAGTGCAAGTCCGCGTGCAAGGGCGTCCGCAGTAGCTGACGCCCCGGTGCGCGGCCTCACGATCGGCGGGGCGACGGTCGCGCTGTCGTCGCTCCGCGGCCGCCGCCCCTGGGCCGTCGACCGCCTCCACCGCGCGTTCGTCGGCACCGGCGGCGCGCCCCGCCTCGACGTCGCTGTGCGCCCGCTCGCCCCGGCCGTCCCGCCCTCCGGCGACGTCGTCTTCGACTCCGGCACGGGCTGGGACGTGGCGCGCACGCGCGACGGCTGGAGCTGCCGCTTCTGGCACACCGGCGCCCGGCCGCGCCTGGCGCAGGCCCTCGTCGCCGACCGCCGCTGGCGGCGCGCGACGCTCTACGTTCCCGCCGGCGACGAGCCCTTCTTCCTCGCGTACCCCGTCGAGCCGTTCCTCTTCCTGAACCTCCTGACCCGCAGCGCCGCCCTCGTCGTCCACGCCGCCGGGGTGGTCCGCGACGGCCGGGCGTGGCTCTTCACGGGCCCGCACGGGGCGGGCAAGAGCACCATCGCCACGCTGCTCGGCCGCGATCCCGCGACGGCGCTGCTCAGCGACGACCGCGTCGTCGTCCGCCGGCTGCGCGGCCGGTGGCACGCCTGGGGCACGCCGTGGTCGGGCACCGTCCGCCGGGCGACCTCGCCGGCCCCCGCGCCGCTCGCCGCGGTCTGCTTCATCCGCCACGGCGTCACGACGCGGGCCGCGCCGCTCGCGCCCGGCGCCGCCGCGACGCGCCTCGTCCCCCGCTGCCTGCATCCGTTCTGGGATCGCGCCGGCCTGGCCGGGCTGCTCGCGAGCGCCGAGCACCTCGCCGCCGCCGTGCCGTGCTTCGAGCTGCCGTTCGTGCCGCGGGCGGAGGCGATCGTCGGGGCGGTGGAGGCCGCGCTCGGCGCGGCGCGGCGCCCGGATCCTGGGCGTTGACGCGGATTCCACGGTCCGCCATGTTCGACGTGTTCGTCGACGCGACGCTCGCGCGCGGGCGCGCGTACTGGTGGCGGCCGCGGGGCTTCAGCATGACGCCCGCCGTGCGCGACGGCGACCGCGTGCTGATCGGTCCCGCGAGCGCGGATCGCCTCCGCATCGGCGACATCGTGAAGGTGCGCGGCGGCGGCGGGTTCACGCTCCACCGTCTCGTGAGGCGGTGGCGCGGGGCCGACGGGGGGTGGCGGCTCGAGCTGCAGGGCGACAACGTCGCCGTGCCCGACGCCCCGGTCGACGCCGCGGCGCTCGTGGGCGTCGCGCTCGCGGTCGAGCGCGACGGGCGCTGGCGCCGGCTCGATACGCGTCGCGCCCGGCTCTGCGGGTGGCTGAAGGCCATGAAGCTGCGCGCCCGGCGTTTCTCCCCGGGACACCGGCCCTGATCTCCCTGGCCGGGGCGCGGCCCCGGCCGCAAGCCTCCGGATTCGTGGGCGACCGGCCCTGGCACGCCCGTTGTAGCTGCGGCGGCGGAAAGGAAGCGGACGATCGACTCGATGACGACCGGTGTGCGTCAGCGGGCTGCGGCGGGCCTCGTCGTGGCCGCCGTCTGTCTCGTCGCGGCGGCCCAGGCCGAGGCCCGCAAGGCGCCGGCCGCGAAGGCCAGGACGCCCGCCCTGCCCGCCATCTCCGTCCTCGACACGGCCGACGTCGGGCGCCATCCGCTGGGCGTCGCCATCCACTCCGGCCGCGGTCAGGCCGTCGTCGCCAACCGCAACGCGGGGAGCGTGAGCGTGGTCGACGTCGCCTCCGGCGCCGTCGTCGCGACCGTTCCCGTCGGCAACCGCCCCGTGGACGTCGCGATCCACCCGGCGACGAGCCTCGCCGTCGTCAGCCTCGAGAACGAGAACGCCGTGGCGCTCGTCAGCCTGAACGCCTTCGCGACGCTGCGGAAGGTCGGCGTGGGCCACCGGCCCGCGGGCGTCGCCGTCGATCCCGCGCTCGGCGTCGCCGTCGTCGCCAACCAGCGGAGCGGCACCGTGACGGTCGTGAGCCTCGCGACGAGCGCGGCCCTCGCGGAGGTGCGCGTGGGGCGGAGGCCGACCGACGTCGCCATCAACCCGCTCAGCCACGTCGCGGCCGTGACCAACCGCGGCGACGGCTCGATCACGCTGCTCGACCTCAGCGACCCGGCCAGCCCCACGATCCCGGCGGTCGTCGCGCTGCCCGGCTTCCGCCACGACGACCACGGCTCCCGCGCCCGCACGCGCCACGACCGCGCGCCGCGGCCGCGGCCCGTCGGCGTCGCGTTCGACCACGCTCCCGGGCTCGACCGCCTGGTCGTCGCCGACGCCGGCAACGACGCCGTCCACGTGGTCACGCTGGGCGCGGGCGGCGTGCCCGCCGGCGTCGAGACCGTGGCCGTCGGCAAGCGGCCGGCCGCGATCGCCGTGAATCCCGGCCACGACCTCGCGCTGGTGACGAGCGACCAGGACGAGGTCCTCGCCATCGGGCTCTCGTCGCTCGCGCCCGTCGGCCGCGCTCGGGTCGGCCGCCACCCGCGCGGCGTCGCCATCGACCCGGCGACGTGCCGGGCCGTCGTGGCCAGCCGGACGAGCAACACGGTCTCCCTGCTCGGCGTCCCGTGCGGCCCCCGGATCACCGCGCTCGAGCCGCCGGCCGTCCTCGTCGGCTCGGCGCTGGCGCTGACGATCCGCGGCGCCGGCTTCCTGCCGGGCGCGACCGTGACCGTCGGCGGCACCGCGGGCCTCGTGCCGTCGTCGATCACCGCCGAGACGATCACCGTCGCCCTCACGGCCCCGCCGGTCGCGGGGCCCGCCGCGGTCTCGGTCACGGCGGCAGGCCGGACGTCGAACGCCGTCGACCTCCAGGTGGTGACGACGCTGCCGCCGTCGCTCGCCGCCGTCACGCCGAGCCCGAGCGTCGCGGACGGCCGCGCGCTGACGATCAGGCTCGCCGGCGAGCGGTTCGCCGCCGCCGCGCGCGTCCTCGTCGCCGGCCGCGAGATCCCGCGGGCGGCGGTCGCGGGCTGTGCCGCGCCCACCTGTCTGGCGGCGACGCTGCCGGGCTTCGACGCCGCCGGGACCCCGCTCGAGCGCGCGGGGCTCACGCTGAAGGGCGGCGTGCTGCCGGTCGTGGTGGAGAACCCCGACGGCGCGCGCACGTCGCCGCGCGCGCTCGTGCTGCTGAACCCGCGACCGTCCCTCAGCACGCTCGTGCCCAACACGGCCACGCAGGGGACCGAGGACAAGGTCATCACGATCTTCGGCGAGGGCTTCGTCGCCGACACGTCGGGGCCCACGCCGGTGGCCGTCTCCCAGGTCCTCTTCGACGGCGTGCCGGTGCCGGCGGTCCCCTTCGCCGAGAACCCGACGATGCAGCTCTTCGCGGTCGTGCCGGCGGCCATCATGCAGGTCCCCGGCGTGTACCGGGTGACCGTCGAGAACCCGCCCGTCGGCGTGCCGCCGCAGGGCGGCGGCGTGTCGCTCGCCCAGCCGTTCACGGTGACGGCGGCGCCGGCGTCCGTCAGCATCAGCACGATCGCCACGGCCGGCACGCCGGTGAACGTCGTCGCCTGGCGCGACGGCGGCCGCGTCCTCGCCGCGGCCGGGCTCGCCAACGAGGGGCGCCTCCAGCTCCTCGACGTCACGGCGCCGACCGCGCCGGCGCTCGTCGGCGCCCCGCTGGCGCTCGCCCCGCCGGGCTTCAACACGGTCGCCGACGTGGCCGTCAACGCCGTGACCCGGACGCTCGTCGTCGCGCTGCCGTTCGCCCACCGGATCGCGATCGTCGACGTCGCGACGCCCGAGCTCCCCTCCGTCGCCTTCGTCGACCTCGCGCCCGGCGCGCTGCCGCTCGGCGTCGCCGTGGACGAGGCGCGCAACCTGGCGCTGGTGACCAACCTGGGCGATCTGACGGCGCAGGTGATCGACCTCGCGACCCGGACGGCGCGGCCGCCGATCGCGCTGCCGGCGTCGGCCGAGGGGCCGGTGGCGGCGGCCGTCGACAGCGCTACGGGCGTCGGCGTCGTCGTGGATCAGCGGGACGTGGACACGACGGGGCCCAGCGCGGTATTCCTGGTCGACGTGACGGCCGGCACGGTGGTCGGGGAGGTGGAGGTCGGCGGGGGCGCCTCGTCCGTCGCCGTCAACCCGCTGACCGGGCGGGCGGTGGTGACGAACCAGGACGACAACACCGTGTCGGTCGTGGACGTGGGCTCGCGGGCGGTGACCGTCACGCTTCCCGTCGGCGAACAGCCGGCCGGCGTGGCCATCGACCCGTCCACGAACCGGGCGCTGGTCTCGAGCCTCCAGAACAACGAGATCACCGCCATCGACCTCGGGACCCACGCGCTCCGCTCGCTCTTCATCGGGACGATCGGCGTCGAGACGCCGCTCGACATCTCGTGGGTGCCCGGCCCCGCGAGCGGCGTCGCCGTGTGCGGGGCGCTGATCGGCAACAACGTCACCGTGCTGGGGATCGAGGCCGGCGCGCTGCCGTAGCGGCGAGCGGCCGGCGCCGATCGGGAGGATCGACTCGGCAGCACCCGGCGCAGCGGCCGCAGCGCTCCTCGACCTCTGCCGCGCCTACGTGCGCGGCGACGCCCGCGCTCCCCGTCCCGCGGTCGGCGCCGCCGCCCTGCTCGGGCTGGCCCGGCGCCAGTCGCTGACCCCGCTGCTCGCCGCCCTCCTCGCCGACACCGCGGCCCACGCCGACCCGCTGGCCGCGGCGCTCAGGCGCGATCTCTACCGGAGCGCCGCCCGCCACGCCGCCCTCGCACGGATGGCGGGCCCGCTCCTCGAGGCGCTGCGCGACGCGGGCGTCCCGGTCGTCGTGCTCAAGGGCGGCGCGCTCGCGGCCCGGCTCTACCGCGATCCCGCGCACCGGCCCATGCTCGACGTCGACCTCCTCGTCGGCCGCGCCGACGTCCCGGCGCTGCTGGAGGCCGCCGGCAGGCTCGGTCTCCGGCCCCTCGCCGACCGGCACACGCCGGAGTTCGACCTCGCCTTCGACGGCACGCTGGTGCTGGCGCCCGACGGCCTCGACCGCGCCGGCCCTCAGATCGACGTCCACTGGCGTCTCCTCGACGACTGGCGCTTCGCCGGCGACTCCGCCGGCTGGCTCCGGCGCGCCTGGGAGCGCGCCGGGCCGGTCGAGTACGGCGGCGCCCCCGCCCTCGCGCTGGCGCCGGAGGACGCGCTGCTGCACCTCGCCGCCCACCTCGCGGTCCAGCACGCGCTGGACGGCCTGCTGTGGCACTGCGACCTCGCGCTGCTCGCGCGCCGCGGGGTGGACTGGGCGGCCGTCGCCGACGAGGCCTCGCGGCTGCGCGTCGTCGGCGCCGTGACCGTCGCCCTCGGCTCGACGGCGGCGCTGCTCGGTGTCCGGTTCCCGGCGGCGCTGGCGCCGGCCGCGATGCCGCGCCGGTGGCGGCTGGCCCGCCGCCTCGCGGCGGGGCGGCTGACCGCGCTCCGGTCGACAACGCACCTCGAGCACGCGCTGCCTCTGCTGCTCATGGACCGCGCGGTCGACGCCGTCCGCGCCGCCGGCCGCCGCCTCCTGCCGGCGCCAGGCTGGATCCGCGCCCGGTACGGGAGCGGGCTCGTGGGCGGCTACGCGCGCCACGCCGGCGAGGCCGTCCGGCTGGCCGCCCGCTCGCTCAGGCCCTGAGCGGAGCCAGCAAGCGCGGCAGCGTGCCCGGCGGTGCTACCATCCGGCCCATGCCGGCTCCCGCCCTGCTGCGCACGACGATCGCCGGAAGCCTGCCCAAGCCGCGCTGGCTCGCGAAGCCGGGAACGCTCTGGGCGCCGTGGCTGCTGCCGCCGGAGACCCTGCGCGAGGGCCAGCGCGACGCCGTGCTCGCCGCGCTCAAGCTCCAGGAGTCGGCCGGCATCGACGTCGTCACCGACGGCGAGCAGTCGCGCCAGCACTTCGTCCATCACTTCCTCGCCGGGCTCGAGGGCATCGACTTCGGCAAGCGGGTGACGATCGGCATCCGCGCCGACCGCTACAAGGCCGAGGTGCCGACGGTGACGGGCCCGGTCCGGCGGCCGGCGCCGGTCCACCTCGAGGAGGTCCGCTGGGCGCGGGCGCACACCGGGCGGCCGCTGAAGTTCACGATCCCGGGCCCGATGACGATCGTCGACACCCTCGCCGACGAGCACTACCGGGACCGCGCGCGGCTCGCGATGGAGTTCGCGCGGGTGATCAACGAGGAGGCGCGCGAGCTGGAGGCCGCGGGACTCGACGTGCTCCAGCTCGACGAGCCGGCGTTCAACGTCTACATGGACGACGTCGCGGCGTGGGGGATCGAGGCGCTGCACCGGGCGGTGGAGGGCCTGCGCTGCACCACGGCCGTGCACATCTGCTACGGCTACGGCATCCCGGCGAACGTCGAGTGGAAGCGGACGCTCGGCAGCGAGTGGCGGCAGTACGAGAAGACGTTCCCGCTGCTCGCCCGGAGCCGCATCCACCAGGTCTCGCTCGAGTGCGCGAACTCGCGCGTGCCGCTCGAGCTGCTCGGGCTCCTCCGGGGCAAGGACGTCCTCGCCGGGTGCATCGACGTCGCCACCGACGTCGTCGAGACGCCCGAAGAGGTGGCGGCCACGATCCGGCGGGTCATGGAGCACGTGCCGCCCGAGCGGCTCCTGCCGTGCACCAACTGCGGCATGGTCCCCCTGGCGCGCGAGGTGGCGGCGGCGAAGCTGATCGCGCTCGGAGCCGGCGCTCGCCTGGTGCGCCGGGAGCTGGGCGACCGTTGAGTGGGGGCCCGGACATGGCCCCCACGCTCCCGGTGCCCGGACGCGCCCCGGCGGCGCCGTGGGGCGCCTCGGTATCGCGATCCGTCCACGGCGCCTGATCCGCGACGCCGGCGCGCCGGCGCTGCTGCTGGCCCTGCTGCTCGCCGCCCCCGTCTCCGCCGCTCCGCGACCTCCCGACGCCGCCGCGCTCATGGCCGACGTCCGGCGACTGGCCGCGCCGGACATGGAGGGCCGCGCCGCCGGCAGCGCGGGCGGCGAGCGCGCCGCGCGGCTCATCGCCGCGGCGCTCGGCGATGCGGGCCTGGCGCCTGCCGGCGACGACGGGACCTTCTTCCAGTGGCTCGCGCTCCCCGGCGGGGGCCGCGCCGCCAACGTCGTCGGGCTGCTGCCGGGCCGCGACCCGAGGCTCGGACGCGAGGCCGTCGTCGTCGGTGCCCATCACGACCACGAGGGGATGCCGGGCGGGGTCCTCCACCCGGGCGCCGACGACAACGCCTCGGGCTGCGCGGTCGCCCTCGGCCTCGCCCGCGCCTTCGCCGCCGCGGGCGGGGCGCCGCGCGCCCTCGTCTTCGCCTTCTTCACCGCCGAGGAGGTGGGGCTGCTCGGATCGAGGCGCTACGTCGAGCGGCCGGCCGTGCCGCTCGAGCGCACGGTCGCGATGGTGAACGTCGACATGGTCGGCCGGCTCGGCGACGCCCCGCTCGCCGTCCTCGGCGCCGACACCGGCGCGGGCCTGGCGGCGGGGATCCGCTCGGCCGCGCGCCAGAGCGCGGTGCCGGTCACGCTGCGCAGCGCGCTCTGGCTGCCGTCCGACCACCTGCGCTTCGACCGGGCGCGCGTCCCCGTGGTCGCGCTGTTCACCGGCCAGCACGCCGACCAGCACCGCCCGGGCGACACGCCGGATCGCGTCGACGCCCGCGGTCTCGAGCGGGTGGCCTCGCTCGCCGTGGCCCTGGTCGACCGGCTCGCGACGGAGCCGCCGCCGCCCCACGGGGCCGCGGGCCGGCGGCCGCCCCTGGCCGGCATCGCCCTGAGCCTGGCGCTGGTCCCCGCGACGCTCGCCACGCTCGGGGCGACCGCCGGCGCCCGGCCCGAGACCTTCGCCCCGTGGGCGGCGGCGTGGACGGCGGCGGTCCTCGCCGTCGCGACGACGACCGAGGTCGTCCTCGCCCTCGCCGACGTGGCGGCCGACGTCCTCGAGCCGCTGGCCTTCGCCGGGGCGCTCTCGCTGCCGCTCGTCACGTGGGCAGGCGGGCGCGTCACCGGGCTCGCGCGACGGTCGAAGGTCGCCGGCTCGCTGACGGCCGGGGCCCTGGCCGCCTCCGCCGCCAGCCTGGCTCTCGCAGATCCGGCCAGCCGCCGCGCGCTCGCCGTCGTCGACGACGCCGCGCTGCCGATCGTCCCGGTGACGGTGGCGCTCGTCGTGGCCGCCGGCGCGTGGCTCGGGTGGGGACGAGGGCTATACTCGCCGCGATGATGCCCAGCGCGTGGGCGGCGGGTCTGCTCCTCCTGCTCGCGGTGGCGCCCGGCCCGGCTGCCGGCGCCGACGTGGTCGAGGGCAAGGATGCCGTCTTCGCCGAGCGGGGAGTCGTCGTCCTCTGGGCGATCCTCAAGGGGACGGACGACAGCCGCAGCGCCGTCGTCGTCCGCGTGCTCGCGCTCGACGGCGCCGCCGCCGCGTACGCGGTCGAGGGCGTGAACCCGAAGACCGGCGCGCGCCGCGCGCTCCTCGCGGCGAAGGTGCTCGACGGGTGGGAGGAAGTCAGGCTCTCGCCGGCCACGCTCGCCGAGCTGCCGCGCACCGAGCTCCACTTCGCCGGCCGCCTCGAGGACTCGATGGCCGGACGCCACGCGCTCACGGTCTTCTTCGCCGGGGTGCCGGCGACGACGCCGGAGGTCGGCAGCGAGGGCGCGCTGTCGGCGTACTTCGCCGGGGCGCTGAACCGGGCGCGCCACCGGCCGGCCGCGGCGCCGCGCTGATGCGCTGGCTGATCGACGGCTACAACGTCATCCGCCGCGATCCCGACCTGCGCGCCGCGGAGGCGCGCGGCCTCCATGCCGGGCGCGAGGCCCTGCTGCGCCGCGTGGCGGCCGCCGCGCGCCGGCTGTCCGACCGGTTCACGGTCGTCTTCGACGGGGCGCCGGTGCGCGGTGCCGCGCCTTCCGGCAGGCTCGAGGTGGTCTTCTCGCGCCCGCCCCAGAAGGCCGACGACGTCCTCGTCCGCCTGGCCCGGGAAGGGGGGGCGGGGACGGCGGTGGTGACCGATGACCGCGCCGTCGGCGATGCCGCCCGCCGGGCGCGCTGCGCCGTGGTTCCCGTCGGGAGGTTCCTCGCCGCGCTCGGCGGCCCCGAGGGCGGCGCCGCCGACGACGACCCGGACGGCGAATCCGACGATGCCCCGCACGGCAAGCGAGGGAACCCGTACCGGCGCTCGAGAGAGGACATCGACGTCGAGCGCGCGCTCCGCCGGCTCCGCGGCCAATGATGCTCGCGGAATTGATTGACGCGCGCGCCCGGCGGGCGGGAGCCCCGGTCGCGCCGAGGATGGCTCGCCTGTACGCCGACGCTCGCTCGGGTGGGGCTCGCGCGGCCCCCCATCCCCCAGAGGGGGTCGCCCGAGGGCAGCCGGTGCCCGGCGGCGCGCTCGCCCCACCCTGCGCTCCGCACGGCGACACGGCTCGCCATACGGCGCTCCCGGGGCTTCCGCCCGCCGGGCGCCGACGTCGCGCCGTCAACGTATTCCGCGGGATTCATTAGCAGGGCGCCCGGCACCTCCCGCCCGTACGACCGCTGGACACGTCTCGAGGGCGGCGGCATAGTTCCTGGCGTGCAGAGGTTCCGGGGTGAGGTCGCCGAGCGGCTCGGACCCGGCGACCACGTGTGCGCGGTCTACGAGGATCCGGCCGACTGGCTGGCCGTCGCGGTGCCCTACGTCACCGACGGCCTGGCCGCCGGTGAGCGCTGCGTCTACATCGGCCCCGACGACGTCATCGGAGCGCTCTCCGCCGCGCTGGCCGGCGCGGGCGTCGACGTGGAAGGCGAGCGCCGGCAGGGCGCGCTGGCGTTCCCCGGCGCCGAGAGCACCTATCTCAGGGCGGGCGCCTTCGATCCCGACGCGATGCTCGAGCTGTGGGGCGAGCTGGCCCGCGAGACGGAGTCCCTGGGCTACGCCGGCTGCCGGGTGGGCGGCGCGCCGCTCTGGGCCCTCGACCCGAAGATCGGCGGGCGGGATCGGCTGATCGAGTACGAGGTCCGCGTCAACGAGTTCTTCCGGACCAGCCGCGCCATCGGCTTCTGCCAGTACGACCGGCGCCGGTTCCCCCCCGAGGTGATCCGCGACGTCCTCCGGGCCCACCCGGTCGCCGTCGTCGGCACCGAGGTGTGCCCGAACCTCTACTACGAGGAGCCGGAGCTGGCCGCGCGCGGGCTGTCGGCCGCCCAGCAGGTCGACTGGATGGTGGCGCAGATCCGCCGCGCCCGGGACCTCGAGCGCGAGCGGACGCATGCGCTGGAGCGGGCGCGAGCGGCGCGCGCCGAGGCGGAGGCCGCCAATGGCGCCAAGGACGAGTTCCTGGCCGTCGTCTCCCACGAGCTGCGGACGCCGCTGAACGTGATCATCGGCTGGGTCTCGATGCTCCGCGGCGGCAGGCTCGACGCCGAGGCGCAGGCGCGCGCGCTGGAGATCGTGGAGCGCAACGCGCGCGCCCAGACGAAGCTCGTCGAGGACCTGATCGACGTCTCGCGCATCGCCGCCGGCCGCATGCGCCTCGAGCTCGGGCGCGTCGACCTCGTCCCGCTCGTGAACGCCGCCGTCGACGCGATCCGCCCGGCCGCCGCCGACGAGGGGCTCGAGATCGGCGTCGACCTCGACCCGGCGCCGGTCGTCGTCCGCGGCGACGCCGTGCGGCTGCAGCAGGTCCTGGCGAACCTGCTGGCCAACGCCCTGAAGTTCACGGACCGCGGCCGCATCGACGTCACGCTGCGCGCGATGCCCGCCGGCGTCGAGATCGCGGTGAGCGACACGGGCCGGGGCTTCGACCGCGACGTCGCCGCGGACCTGTTCCGGCGCTTCCACCAGGCCGACAGCAGCACGACGCGGCCTCACGGCGGCCTGGGCCTCGGGCTGACGATCGTCAAGAGCATCGTCGAGCTGCACGGGGGCTCCGTGCGGGCCGAGAGCGCCGGGCGCGGGCGGGGCGCGACGTTCACGGTCGTGCTGCCCGCCGCCGACCCGCGGATGCGCCTGCTCGCCGGCTGACCGCCGCTCCCCCCGGGCACCGTGAGCGCGCGTGATTGAAATCGCGCAGAAGCGGGCGCCGCGCAGATGGACGCCGCAGTCGAGCCCTACTTGCAAGGGACCCCAGCTTGCTGGCATTCTTCGCAGCGCCCCCACGCTGGACGTGGGCCCGCGCCGCGGTGATCTCGCCCCGTGGACGTGGCGTGGCACGAGCTCCCCGAAGCAGAGAAGGGCGAACTGCGTCGCGTCGTCGTCACGGTCGGCGCGGTCGCGAGGGCGGCGGAAGGACTGCCCCCGGCGGCCGCCGAGAAGGTCTATGACGTCCCTCGAGCTGAGCTTGTCAGCTACACCGGCGAGACGCTCCAGCGGTCCGCTTGACCGGCTCGCGGTGCAGCTGCACCCGCCGGCGCCGTTCCCCCGGATCCTCGAGATCAAGGAAGACGGCGACGACATCGACCCGAAGCTTCCGTTCGTGGCGGCGAGCCGCGTGGCCTTCGACGCCCGCTGGACTTCGCGCGAGCTGCTGCTCGCTCGGTTCCGCTGAGGGGATCGCGGGGAGTTGGCCCCCATGGTCGACTGGGCGATCCTCTTCACGGCGGTTGCGGTTTTCCTCTTCCTGTTCGTGCTCATCGCGGTATTCATGTCCCGCTCTCGGGAGACCGAACAGGAGCAGCATGCGAACCTCGACCGCCAAAATGGCGAGGCCGAGGCGTTCATCGAGCAGGTGAGGACGGAAGGCCTGAAGCCGATCGAGACGGGGCTTCTCCTCGGTCCCGACGAGCATGGCGTTCTCGAGGAGCCGTCGGTGCTCTACGAAACGCGCGCCTACCGCGTGTATGGAGGCGCGGGCACGAGAGTTGGACGCGTCCTCGTGGGCGGCGGCGCCTCCGAGTCCCACCAGCGGCTGAGGGAGATCGACACTGGCCGACTCACGCTCACGACGAAGCGCCTGGTGTTCGACGGCGGCCGCGAGAATCGCACGATCAAGCTCAGTGATCTTCTCTCCGTCGAGCGCTGGTCGGATGCGATCGAGGTGAGCACGCAGCGACGCTCGAAGAGCGCCGTGTTCTCGGTGCGGAATCCGGCCATCTGGGCCTTCATGGTGCAGGGAATCGCGAAGGGCGCGGTGACGGCGCAGCCGCGACGCCGGCGCCGCGGCTCAACCGGCGAGCCGAACGCTGACGCCCATGGCGTCACGAACGTCGCGGCCGTCGGCGCCGGCGGCGGCGAGCTGGCGCCGTCGTTGGTGAGCGCGCCGGCTCCGCGAGCGAAGACGGTGGTACCCGGCACGTGCGGTGGCTGCGGCAGGCGGGTTCCTGTGCGTCCGGGCGATGTCGCCTGCGGCTACTGCGGTCGCCCGATCGTCGGGGCTTGACAGCCGATCGCCCGGTTGCGGTCGGTACCGATCGCCTCGGCATCGACCGCCCGGGCGCGCAGCACGAGTGCGACGAGGCGCACCTCGCGCAGGTCGATGGGGCCATGCCGCTGCGCGAGGCGGCCGCCCTCATGACCTACCCGCTCGCGACCCCCAGCGCGACGAGCGCGCCGCGGCGGTCCGCATCCAGAGCTCTGTAGGGGCCGCGCCAGGGCGCCCGAACCGTCGCTTGAGGCCGGCTCCCGCCACCCCCCAACGGGAGGCCAACCCCGGCGTCCGGCTGTGGAGAGCTCCCAGGCGGTCGGTGTCGTAGACCCCCTCTCTCGAAAAAACGCGTACGCGCAACAATTGCCGCGATTTCTCTCACTCCGGAACACACCGTATCGGATCGTTGACACCGGCTCATCGGGCGTGACAGTGTGGCCGCGTGCGCCGGCCCGCGCTCGCGGCCATCCCGCTCGCCATCCTCCTGGTCGCCCTCGCCGGCCCCGCGGCGGCCCGGCGCGATGCCGCGCCCACCCGCCTCGAGGGCGTCGTCGTCCGGGTCGTGGACGGCGACACGGTCCACGTGCGCGTCGGCGAGCGGGTCGAGAAGGTGCGGTACATCGGGGTGAACGCCCCCGAGGTGCACTATCCCGAGCGCGGCGAGGAGCCGGGCGGCCGCGAGGCGGCCGAGGTGAACCGGACCCTGGTCGAAGGCAAGCGCGTGCGGCTGGAGCTCGACGTGCAGGAGCGCGACCGCCACCGCCGGCTCCTCGCCTACGTGTGGGTCGGCGGGGTCATGGTCAACGCCGAGCTCGTCAGGCGCGGGTACGCCCAGGTCATGACGGTGCCGCCCAACGTCCGGTACCAGGACCTGTTCCTGAGGCTCCAGCGCGACGCCCGCGAGGCGGGCAGGGGGCTCTGGAAGCGCGCCTGAAGCGCCGATGACAGGGGTGGCATGACCATCGCCTGCCTGCCGTCCGGCTGAAGCGCCCCGGTCCGCTGGCCCGCCGTGAGCGGGATGCGAGAGGCCGCCGCGCGGCTCGACGTCGCCGCCCACAACGTCGCCAGCGCCTCGACGCCGGGGCTCCATCCGGCGCGGGTCGTGTCGCAGGAAGCGCCGGCGGGCGGCGTCCAGTTCGCCGTCACGCTCGGCGTGCTGGAGGGCGTGGACGTCGGCGCCGAGCTGGTCGCCTCGATGGTGGCGCAGGCCGCGCTCGCCGCCAGCGCCCGCGTGCTCCAGCAGTCGCTGAGGACCGAGCGCGCCGCGCTCGCTCTGCTCGCCTGACCGGTTCCGCAGGATCGCGCTCGCGCCTCGTCGCCCGCGATCGTCCGCGAGGCGCCGGGCCCGGGACGCGGGCCGTTCGCTGCCGTGAGGCGCCGGGCCCCGGCCGCGCGACCGCGGCCGCCACGCCGGGGATGCGATGCGGCGGTGAACGTCAGCGGAACGCGGCCGTCAGCGGAACGCCGGCAGCACCTCGTGGGCGATCAGCTCGATCGCGGCGATGTCGTCCTGGTCGAGCATCTGCAGCATCACCCGGCTGACGCCGAGCCGGCGCCACTGCTCGAGGTCACGGCGGACGTCGTCGGGCGTGCCGTGCAGGAAGCCGGCGGCCCGCCAGCCCTCGGCGTCCGGCGGCACGCGCGGGAAGATCTCGGCGATGCGGCCGCGGCGACGGTCGAGTTCGGCGGCGGAGCGACCCACGACGACCGGCACCATCAGCGAGCGGCGGATGGACGACGGGTCGCGCCCCACGTCGCGGCAGTGGCGCTCGAGCGCCGCCACCTTGGCGGGATAGTCGGCGGGCGTGACGCGCGTCGTGTTCCACTCGTCGGCCATCGCCGCCACGGTGCGCAGCGTCCGCCGCTCGCCCCGAGCGCCGACCACGAGCCAGCCGCGCTCGGGGCGCGGCGTGGTCTCGGCGTCGACGAGCGGGTAGTGGGGCTGGTCGAGCGACGTCTTGCCGCCGCGCCAGAGCGCCCGGATCACCCGGGCGCCGCAGTCCAGCCGGTCGAGCCGCTCCCCGAGCGCGGGGAACGGGATCCCGAACATCCGGTGCTCGCCCTCGTGCCAGCCGGCGCCGATCCCCAGGTCGAGCCGGCCGCCGGAGAGGACGTCGACCGCCGCCGCGCGCCTGGCGAGCACGGCCGGGTGGTAGAACGTCAGCGGCGACACCAGCGGGCCGAAGCGGATGCGCCGCGTCGCCGTCGCGAGCCACGTGAGCGAGGCCCAGCAATCGAGCGACGAGCGGTCGGAGGCGCCGAAAAGCCCCGTGAGGTGGTCCGAACGGAACAGCGACTCGTAGCCCAGATCCTCGGCGGCCTGCGCGAGCCGCCGCCAGCGCTCCCACGTCAGCCCTTCCTGGCCCTCGATCATGATCCCGACGTCGAGACTCATCGTTCCTCCCGGCTCTCCGTGAATCGTCGGTTTGCTCCCCTCATGGGGCGCCCGTATCATACGGACACAACCTGCACCGGGGGGTCTCGATGGCGATCGCCCAGGATTTCAGCCTGGACGCGAAGTACAGGACGGAAGAAGGCGCCGTCTTCCTGTCAGGCATCCAGGCGCTCGTGCGGCTGCCGCTGGACCAGCACCGCGCCGACCGCCGCCGCGGCCTCCGCACCGCGACGCTGATCTCCGGTTACCGGGGCTCGCCGCTCGGCGGCCTCGACCAGACCCTCGAGCGCAACGCCGCCCTGATGCGGGAGCACGAGGTCCACTTCATCTCCGGTCTCAACGAGGACCTGGGCGCGACGGCGATCTACGGCAGCCAGCTCGCCAACCTCTTCCCGGGCGCCAGGTACGACGGCGTCCTCGGCATGTGGTACGGCAAGGGCCCCGGCGTCGACCGCACCGGCGACATCTTCAAGCACGCCAACTTCGCCGGCGTCGGCCGTCACGGCGGCGTGCTGGCGCTGGGCGGCGACGACCCGCTCTCGAAGTCGTCCACGCTGCCCTCGCACTCCGAGGTCGCCTTCTTCGACGCGCTGTTCCCCGTGCTCTACCCGGGCAACGTCCAGGAGATCCTCGACCTCGGCCGGCTCGGCTTCGAGCTCTCCCGCTATTCGGGGCTCTGGGTCGGCTTCAAGATCGTCACGAACGTGGCCGACGAGATCGGCACGGCGGAGGTCTCGCCCGACCGGCCGCGGATCGTCGTGCCGGAGTTCGAGTTCGAGGGCCGCCCGTGGCAGGCGCAGCAGGCGCCGATGCTCATGCCGCCCTTCGGCCTCGAGACCGAGCGCGTGATCCACTACGGCCGCCTCGAGGCGGCGCGCGCGTTCGCCGCCGCCAACCACCTCAACCGCATCGTGGTGCCGTCGCCGGGCGCGTGGCTCGGCATCGCCGCGGCGGGCAAGACGTACCACGACCTCCGCGAGGCGCTCGGCGAGATCGGCCTGGACGACGCGGCGCTGGCGCACCACGGGATCCGGCTGCTGAAGATCGGGATGCTGTTCCCGATGGAGCGCGACATCGTCCGTCGCTTCGCCCGCGGGCTCGAGGAGATCCTCGTCGTCGAGGAGAAGCGCGCGTTCGTCGAGCTGTTCGTGCGCGACGTCCTCTACAACGAGCCCGACCGGCCGCGCGTCGTCGGCAAGTACGACGAGCAGGGCCGGCCGCTCGTGCCGGCCAGCGGCGAGCTGGACGCGGACCGCATCGCGCAGCTCGTCGCCTCGCGGCTCGAGCGCCGGGTGCGTCTCGACACCATCACCGCGCGCGTGGCGCTGCTGGAGGCGCTGCGCGAGCGCCCCCAGCCGATCACGCTGGCGCGCCAGCCGTACTTCTGCTCCGGCTGCCCGCACAACACGTCCACGCGCGTCCCCGAGGGCTCCATGGCCGCCGCCGGCATCGGCTGCCACGGCATGGCGCTCTACATGGACCGCAGCACCTACGGCCTCACCCACATGGGCGGCGAGGGCGCGCAGTGGGTCGGCATGGCGCCCTTCACCGGGACGCGGCACATCTTCCAGAACCTGGGCGACGGCACGTTCTTCCACTCGGGCTCGCTCGCCGTGCGGCAGGCGATCGCGGCGGGGACGAACGTCACGTTCAAGATCCTCTACAACTCCGCGGTCGCCATGACGGGCGGCCAGGACGCCGCCGGCGCGCTGCCCGTGCCGGAGCTGACGCGGCTCCTCGAGGCCGAGGGCGTGCGACGCATCATCGTGATGACGGACGAGCCGCAGAAGTACCCGCGCGACGCGCGGTGGGCGCGCGGCGTCGAGGTCTGGCACCGCGACCGGCTCGACGAGGCCCAGCGCCTCCTGCGCGACATCCCCGGCGTCACCGCGCTCGTCTACGACCAGCGCTGCGCCGCCGAGAAGCGCCGCCTCCGCAAGCGCGGCAAGCTGCCGGACCCGGCCCGGCGCGTCTACATCAACGAGGCGGTGTGCGAGGGCTGCGGCGACTGCGGCACCGTCTCGAACTGCCTCAGCGTCCACCCGGTCGAGACGGAGTTCGGCCGCAAGACGCAGATCCACCAGTCCTCGTGCAACAAGGACTACTCGTGCCTCAAGGGCGACTGCCCGTCGTTCCTCACGGTGGTGCCGCTGGGGCCGCCGCGGAAGAAGGCGCGGCCCGCCTTCGAGGCGCCGGCCGACCTGCCCGAGCCCGCCCTCAAGGTCTCGCGCCGGTGCAACGTGTTCATGACGGGCATCGGCGGGACCGGCGTCGTGACCGTGAACCAGATCCTCGGCACGGCGGCGCTGCTCGAGGGCAAGCACGTCCGCGGCCTCGACCAGACGGGGCTCAGCCAGAAGGGCGGGCCGGTGGTCTCGCACCTCAAGATCCACGAGCGGCCCGAGGAGACGTCGAACAAGATCGCCGCCGGCGAGGCCGACACCTACATCGCCTTCGACATCCTCGTCGGGACGTCGCCGCAGAACCTCGACCACGCCCGGCCGGACAAGACCATCGCGATCGTCAGCACGAGCAAGCTGCCGACGGGGGCGATGGTGACGTCGACCGAGGTGCAGTTCCCGGAGACGTCGGGCCTGCTCGCCTCGATCGCCCGCGTCACGCGGAAGGACGAGAACGTCCACCTGGACGCCCTCGGCCTGGCCGAGAGCCTCTTCGGCGACCACATGGCCGCCAACCTCATCGCGCTCGGCGCCGCCTACCAGGCGGGGGCGATTCCCGTCAGCGCCGCCGCCATCGAGCAGGCGATCGCGCTGAACGGCGTGGCCGTGCAGATGAACACGATGGCGTTCCGGGCGGGCCGCCTGGCGGTCGTCGCGCCGGAGCGGCTGCACGTCGCGCGGGAGAGCGCGCGTGCCGGCGCCGTCAGGGTCGAGCCGGGGCTCCAGCGCCATCCCGAGCTGCGGCCGCTGGTCGACGCGGTCGCCAGGGACGGCGAGCTCAGGCGACTCCTCGACATCCGGGTGCCCGAGCTGGTCGAGTACCAGGACGCCGCCTACGCCCGCCAGTACGTCGAGTTCGTCGGGCGGGTGCGGGAGGCCGAGGAGCGGGCGGTGCCCGGCGAGAGCCGGCTGAGCGAGGCCGTGGCGCGGTACCTCTTCAAGCTGATGGCCTACAAGGACGAGTACGAGGTGGCCCGGCTGCACCTCGGGAACGACCTGGCCGCCCGGCTCGCCGAGGAGTACCCCGACGGCGTGAAGGTGAGGTACCACCTGCACCCGCCCATCTTCCGGGCGCTCGGGTTGAAGAAGAAGATCGAATTCGGGAAGTCGTTTGACTCCGTTTTTCGGTGGCTCGTCGCCATGCGGCGGCTCCGGGGGACCGCGCTCGACCCCTTCGGGCGGGCGCGCGTGCGCCGCGTCGAGCGCGAGCTGATCGGCGAGTACCGGGCGCTGGTCGAGAAGGCGCTGGCCGGCCTCGGACCCGAAAACTACGAGCGCGCCGTGAAGCTGGCGGGCCTGCCGGACCTGATCCGCGGCTACGAGGACATCAAGCTCCGCAACGTCGAGCGCTTCCGCCAGGAGGTTCGCGCGCTCGGGTTCTGATCTCGTGCGGGCTCCGGGGCGTCCCCCGGAGCCCATTTCCGGCCCTGGCACTCCGGTTGCTCACCGTGGTGTGGCAGGAGGCTCTCATGCTCTGGACCGCCGCCGCCCGCTCGCTGGCCCTCGCCCTCGTCCTCACGCTCGGCGTCACCCTGCTCGCCGGAGCCCAGACCGCCCGCCAGGCGAGCCGGGTCTGGACCCAGGCCGACGGCACCGTGGAGAAGCTCGACGGCACCACGCTCACGTTCAGGCTGGACGATGGCCGGCGCGTGAAGGTCGACGTCTCGCGGATGAGCCCGCTCGAGCGGGCGGCGCTGACGTCCGGAGAGCGCACGGCCCTCATCGGCTACACCGACCCGCGGCTGGGGATGTTCGTCGCGTGGTTCCTGCCGGTCGCGGAGACCGCGCCGGCGGCCGCCTCGCCGACCACGGACGCCAGGACGGCGGCCGCCGCGCCGGCTCCGCGCGTCGATCCGCGGGCGTGGCGCATCGCCCACGGCAAGGTGGACCGCATCGACCGCGGGTCGATGGTGCTCACGACCGACGAGGGCGCCACGGTGTTCGTGGACGTCGCCGCGGTCGATCCCGCGGTCGTGCGCGCGCTCGCCGGCGGCGAGCGCGTGACCGTGCTCGGCTTCCAGGGGGACGGCCCCGACCGCCTGGAGGCGCGCTTCATCCACCGCGACGCCGCCGAGCCCCGCGAGCGCCGCTCGATCCGCAGCGACGACGTCGACTCGGCCTAGCAGGCCGGCCTCGGCCGGCCAGCCTCACGACTCCTCGGCGCCGGGGCGCCCGCGCAGGCGCTTGACCGCGGCGCGGCGCTTCTTGGCGCCGATGCGCCGCTCGCGGGCCTCCGCCCCCGGCCGCGTCGGCCGCCGCGGGCGCGCCGCCACCAGGGCGGCCTTCACGAGCGCCCGCACCCGGTCGCGGGCGTCCTCGAGGTTGCGCGCCTGGTCGCGCGTCCGCTGGCTCACCACGATCAGGCGCCCCTCGGCGTCGGTGCGCGCCGCCACGAGCGCGCGGAGCCGCTCGCGGGCGGCGTCCTCGAGCCCCTCGATGGCGTCCAGGTCCACGCGCAGATCCACCTTGGAAGCGACCTTGTTCACGTTCTGGCCGCCGGGGCCCGAGGCCCGCGCGGCGCGCACGGTCAGCGCGCGCGCGGGTACGCGGACCGTGGCGGTGACGACGATGGGCTCGGCCACGGGGCGATTGTAGCGGTTTGCCCGCGGCCCGGACGGGCTCCATAATCCGGCGAGGATGAGCGTGAACGAGCGCCGGCGCCTCACCGCGGTCGCGCGCGGCGAGGCGCCGGCCGACCTCTACCTGCGCGGCGCCACGCTGCTGAACGTCTACACCGGCGAGCTGTACGCCGCGAACGTGGCCGTCGCCGGCGAGCGCGTCGCCTACGTCGGCCTCCGCGACGACATGGTGGGCGCGCGCACGCGCGTGCTGGAGGTCGGCGGCCGCGTCCTCGTCCCCGGCTACGTCGACCCGCACGTCCACCCCGCGCACCTGGTCACGCCGTCGGCGCTCGCCCGCCACGTGCTGCCGCTCGGGACGACGACGGTCTTCGCCGACACGCTGCAGGTGTGGGAGCTGGGCGGGCTCCCGGCGTTCCGCGCCGTGGCCGACGCGCTGGCGCCCTCGCCGCTGAAGTTCTACTGGATGATCCGGCCGCAGGCCCAGTCGCGGAGCGCCGGCGAGGCGCGGCGCTTCCGCGCGGGCGACATCGCGCGCGCCCTGGATCACCCGTGGGCGGTGGCGGTGGGCGAGGTGACGCGCTGGCCCGACGCGTGGGGCGGAGAGCCGGAGCTGCTGCGGCGGATGGAGCTCGCCCACCGCCGCCGGATGCGGGTCGAGGGCCACACGGCCGGCGCCGCGGCAGAGAAGATCGCCGCGATCGCGGCCGCCGGGTTCACGTCGGACCACGAGCCGATCACCGCGCGCGAGGTGCTGGAGCGCGCCAGGCAGGGGATCGCCGTGATGCTCCGCGAGTCCTCGCTCCGCCCCGACCTCGCGGGGCTGCTCGATGCGCTGAAGGAGGCGCCGGGGCTGGCGTCGCGGGCGATGCTGACCGCCGACGGCTCGATGCCCGCCTTCGTCCGCGACCACGGCTTCGTCGATCACCTCCTGCGCGTGGCGCTCGACCGCGGGGTGCCGCCCGTCGACGCCTACCGCATGGTCTCGCTGAACGCGGCGACGTACTTCGGCCTCGATGCCGAGGTGGGCGGCATCGCTCCCGGGCGCCACGCGGACGTCTGCGTGCTGCGCGACCTCGGCGACCCGCGGCCGGAGATCGTCGTGGCCCGCGGCCGCGTCGCGGCCGAGCGCGGCCGCCTCCTGGCCGAGGTGCCCGAGGTGCCGTGGCGGCGCGCGCTCGGGTCGCCCGCGGCTCGGCTCGCCGTCCGCTGGCGCGCCCGCCCGGGGGACTTCGCGCTGCCGCCCCGCGGGCGCTACCCGGTCGCGCGCCTCGTGAGCGCCGTGATCACGCGGCTCGAGGAGCGCCCGCTCGCCGCGGGGGACCTCCACGCCGCGCTCGTCGACCGCGCCGGCCGGTGGGTGGCGCCGGGCGTCGTGGCGGGCTTCGGCGACCGGGTCGAGGGGCTGGCGTCGACGATCTCGACCGACTTCAACATCCTCGCGCTCGGCCGCAGCCCCGAGGCGATGGCGCGGGCGGTCAACCGCGTGCTGGCGCTGCACGGCGGCATCGTGGTCGTCGACGGCCGTGACGTCGCCTGCGAGGTGCCGCTGCCGATCGGCGGCGTGATGACGCCGGAGCCGCTGGCGGAGACCGCCGCGCTCGAGGACCGCCTGCGCGCGGCGCTCGCGGCGCGCGGCTACCCGCACCACGACCCGCTGTTCACGCTGTTCTTCCTGTCGGCCGACTTCCTGCCCCACGTGCGGCTCACGCCGCGGGGCGTCTGGGACGTGAGGCAGGCGCGGGTGCTGCTCCCCGCGCGCCGCCGCCCCCGTGAGCGCTAGCTCGTCGACTGCGCCGCCGGGCGCACGTCCGTGAGGACCAAGCGGCGGCTGGCCCTCACCGTCCTGCTCGGCGCCGCGGCGCTCGCCGTCGCGGCGTTTCCGTTCCGGGCGACGTGGTGGGGCGGCTGGATCCTCGCCGTCGCCGAGGCGGGCATCGTCGGCGGCCTCGCCGACTGGTTCGCCGTCACCGCGATCTTCCGGCGGCCGCTCGGCCTGCCCATCCCCCACACGGCGCTGATTCCCTCCAACTGGGAGCTGCTCGCCTCGCGCGTGGGAACCATGGTCGGCGACCGCGTGCTCACCCGGGAGTACCTGGCCCACGAGCTGGCGCGAGTCGACCTGTCCGGGCTGGCGGCGCGCGGCGCCGAGCGACTGAGTCGCGCCGACCTCGAGTCGGCGACGCGAGCCGTCCTCGGCTGGGCCGTCCGGGCGGTGCCCGTCGAATCGACCGGGGAGGCCGCGGGCCGGGTCCAGCGGCTGCTGCTGACCCAGCCCCTGGCTCCCGCGCTCGCCCGGGGGCTCGAGCTGGCGCGCCAGCGAGGCTGGGACCAGCGGGCGATCACGGCAGCCGCCCGCTCGGCCGCGGAGGCCATCGAGCGCCCGGCCCTCCGCCGCTCGCTGGAAGAGCTGCTCGACGACGTGCTGACCCGCTACCGCGAGCGGATGCCGCTCTACCCCAGGCTCTTCCTGGGCTTCGCCGACGTGCTCGGGCTGATCGACCGCGAGAAGATCGTGTCGGCGCTCCGCGCCGGCCTCCAGGACGTGGCGACCGACGCCCAGCACCCGCTGCGCGCCCGGGCGGGGGAGGCACTCGACGACCTGGTGGCCCGGCTCCGCCACGACCCTGCGACCGCCGAGCGCGTGGAGACCCTCAAGGCCGACCTGCTGGGGAGCGAGGTCGTCGCGCGGCTGGCGGAGGACGCCGCCCGCGCCCTCCGGCGCGCGCTGCTGGAGGACCTGGAGCGCCCCGACTCCGAGGCCGTCGGCTGGCTGGTGGACCGCCTCGACCGATGGCGGCGGACGCTCATCGCCGACGTCGCCCTCCGCCGGGACCTCGACCGCTGGATCAAGGCGCGCGCCCAGGAGCTGGTCGACCGGCACCACGGCCGGATCGCCCGGTTCATCGAGAAGGGCGTCCACGCGCTGGGCCCCGAGGGCGCCGTCCGGCTCATCGAGGAGCACGCCGGCGACGACCTCCAGTACATCCGCGTCAACGGCACCGTCGTCGGGGGGCTGGCGGGGGGCCTGCTCTACGCCCTGCACCTCGCGCTCCGCCTGCTTTGATTCTCAGTCCGGAGAACCGGTTGTGACACCCGGCGGTTATCACGTACACTCAGCCAACCTCACCCCTGTCCTCTAGGGAGGAACCCAATGGCCGCCAGGTTCATGCTCGCCGCGCTGTCGGTCGCCGCCGCCGTGCTCGCCGCCGCTCCCGTCTCGGGCCAGGCGCCCAAGGGGCAGGACAAGGGCGGCGCGGCGAAGCCGGCGGCCAAGCCGGCCGCCGCCAGGACCGCACCCAACGTTCCGTCGCCGGCCCCGCATCCGAACGGCAAGGCCGGCGGCGTGCTCGTCGCGATGCACCGGGAGGACCTCGCCCAGGGGTTCTCGATCCACGAGACGGCCACCATCGCGACCGTGTGGCCGGGCATGCCGTGCTTCAACAACCTCGTGATCTTCGACCCGTTCAAGCCCGTCGAGAGCATGGACACGGTGATCCCGGAGCTGGCCGAGAAGTGGTCCTGGCAGGACAACTACCGGAACCTGGTCCTCTTCCTCCGCAAGGGCGTGAAGTGGCACGACGGCCAGCCGTTCACCGCGAAGGACGTGAAGTACACCTTCGACATGGTGCGCGAGGCGCCCGACGCCACCGGCAAGCTGCGGATCAACCCGCGCAAGGACTGGTACGCCAACGTCCAGTCGATCGAGGCGCCGGACCCGCACACGGTGATCTTCCACCTGAAGCGGCCGCAGCCCTCGCTGCTCATGATGCTCGCCTCCGGGTACTCGCCGGTCTATCCCGCGCACGTCAACCCGGTCGAGTTCCGGACGAAGTGCGTGGGCACGGGCCCCTTCAAGCTGAAGGAGTGGCGGAAGGGCGAGTTCATCGAGTTCGAGAAGAACAAGGACTACTGGGTGCCGAACCGGCCGCACCTGGACGGCATCAAGTACATCATCATCCAGGAGCGCGGCACGCGGTTCGCCGCGCTGCAGGCGGGCCGGCTCGACATCTCCTTCCCGGGTGAGGCGACGAAGCCGATCGCCGACCAGCTCAAGGCCTCGGGCGCCAAGCTCAGCTTCACGCTCGTCGGCACCAACGTGAACGACAACCTCCTGATGAACATCAAGAAGCCGCCCTTCGACAACGTGAAGGTGCGGCGCGCCATCAGCCTCGCGATCGACCGCCGGGCGTACGCCAAGGCCGTGCACCAGGGCGGCGCCGTCGCCGGGGCCTCGATGCAGCCGAAGCCCTACGGCTTCTGGGGCCTGCTCGAGAAGGACCTGAACGCGCTGCCCGGCTACGGCAAGCCGGCCGACGACAAGGCGCAGGCGCGGAAGCTGCTGGCCGAGGCGGGCTTCAGCCCGTCGAATCCGCTCCGGGTCGAGATGGGCACGCGGGCGATCGCCCTCTACGTCGACTTCGCCTCGTTCGTCATCAACGAGCTGAAGCAGGTCGGCATCGAGGCCTCGCTGAAGCAGGTGGAGACGGCGCAGTGGCACCCGATGGTGACCCGGCGCGAGTACCAGATGGGCGCCAACCTGACGGGGCTCGGCGTGGACGACCCGGACGGCAACTTCTACGAGAACTTCGCCTGCGGGTCGCCGCGGAACTACACGGACTACTGCAGCGAGCAGGTCATGCAGATGATCGAGCGGCAGTCGCAGGAGCTCGACACGGCCAAGCGCATGGCGATGGTCAGCGAGATCCAGAAGCGGCTCGAGATGGAGGCCGCGCGGCCGATCATGGGCTGGCGGCTCGACTACTTCCCGATGTGGCCGTACGTGAAGAACCTGGTGCCGCACCACAACATCTACAACTACGGCCGGATGCAGGAGGTCTGGCTGGACAAGTAGCGGCCGGGGTCACGACGACGACGGGAGCGCGCACCTGAAAACGTACATCGCCCACCGTCTGCTCATCGCGGTGCTGACGCTGTTCGGCATGTCGGTCGTGATCTTCGTCCTCATGCGCCTGGCGCCCGGGGACATCGTCGACATCCTGTTCGCCGCCGCCGGCTACGTGAACGAGGCCGACAAGAAGCTGATCATGAAGGAGCTGGGCATCGACCAGCCCATCTGGGTGCAGTACGTCGAGTGGCTGAAGGACGTCTTCACGGGCGACCTGGGGAAGTCGTACCGCTACGACCAGCCGGCGTGGGACGTCATCCGGCCCCTCATCCCCGTCACCGTCGAGCTGGCCGTGCTCGCGACCCTCATCTCGATCGTCCTCGGCGTGCCGGCCGGCGTCATCAGCGCCGTGCGCCAGGACACCACGCTCGACTACGTGCTCCGCGTCTTCTCCCTGGCCGGGCTGTCGATGCCGGCCTTCTGGCTCGGCATGGTGATCATCCTCGCGCTCGTGTCGTGGGCGGGCTGGATCCCGCCGCTCACGTACGTCTCGCCCCGCGAGAACTTCAAGATCCACGCGGTGCAGTTCATGCTGCCGGCGCTCGCCGTCGGCTATCGGTCGTCGGCGCTGCTCATGCGCATCACGCGGTCGTCCGTCCTCGAGGTGATGCGCGAGGACTACATCCGCACGGCGCGCGCCAAGGGGCAGGGGGAGCGCAAGGTCATCTGGCGCCATGCCTTCAAGAACGCCGTGCTGCCCGTCGTCACCGTGATCGGCATCGAGTTCGCCTTCCTCATCGGCGGACTCGTCGTCACCGAGACCGTGTTCAATCTGCCCGGGGTCGCCCGCTTCCTGGTGCAGGCGATCCTCTGGCGCGACTACCCGATCGTGCAGAACCTCGTCATGTTCATCGCCGTCATCGTGATCCTGTCCAACCTGGTGGTCGACCTGCTCTACGGCTGGCTCGACCCCCGCGTCCGGTTCGCCGACTAGAGGCGTGGCGACCAAGCCCGTCACCGCCGCCGACACCGGCCTCGAGCTGGTCAGGGCCCCCGTCGCCCGCCCGGCGCGGGCGGGCGTCTGGACGACCGTCGTCCGCTTCACGCGGAAGAAGCCGCTGGGCGCGGCCGGCGCGATGCTCATGCTCGTGATGGTCGTCGCCGCCGTGTTCGCCGACGTGCTCCAGACGCACGACCCGATCGCCACCGACGCCGCTCACACGCTGGCGCCGCCGAGCGACGCGCACTGGCTGGGGAGCGACCACCTCGGGCGCGACATCTACAGCCGCATCGTCCACGGCGCGCGCATCTCGCTGGTCGTCGGCGTGCTCTCGACGCTGCTGGGCTCGGTGCTGGGCGGCATCGTCGGCCTGCTCAGCGCCTACTTCGGCGGCAAGACCGACCTGATCACCCAGCGGATCCTCGACATCCTCCAGGGCCTGCCGCTGCTGGTGCTCGCCCTCGTCATGTCGGCGGCGCTGGGGCCGGCCGTGCACAACGTCATCATCGCGATCTCGATCCCGATCATCCCGCGGGCGGCGCGCGTCATCCGGGCGAGCGTGCTGTCGATCCGCGAGATGCAGTACGTGGAGGCCGCGCGGGCGCTCGGCATCGGCCACCTGCGCATCGCCTTCGGCCACATCCTGCCGAACACGATGGGGCCCTTCATCGTGCTCGGCACGGCCCAGCTCGGCAGCGCCGTGCTCGTCGAGGCGACGCTCTCGTTCCTGGGCCTGGGCGTCCCCGAGCCGTACCCGTCCTGGGGCCGCATGCTCTCCGTCTCGGCGGCCGAGTACGCGCAGAAGGCGCCGTGGCTCGTGCTGTTCCCGGGCATCGCCATCAGCCTGGCCGTCTTCGGCTCGAACCTCCTCGGCGACGCCCTCCGCGACACCCTCGACCCCCGCCTGCGCGGGAGCTGACACCATGCCGAACGACGAGCTGTGCTGGATGCCCGCGACCGAGCTGTCGGCCCTCATCCGGAAGAAGAAGGTCTCGCCGGTCGAGGTGGTCGACGCCGTGCTCGCCCGCATCGAGAAGGTCAACCCGGTCATCAACGCCTTCGTCCTCGTCACCGGGGACGAGGCGCGCCGGCAGGCGAGGGCCGCCGAGCGCGCCCTCACCCGCCGGAGCGCGACGCTGGGCCCGCTGCACGGCGTGCCGTTCTCGGTGAAGGACCTGGTGATCACGAAGGACGTGCGCACGACCTTCGGCACGCCCCTCTACCGCGACAACGTCCCGACCGAGGACGCGCCGATGGTGGAGCGGCTGAAGGCCGCCGGCGCCATCATGCTGGGCAAGACCAACACGCCCACGTTCGGCTGGATCGGCGCCACCCACAACCTGCTCTTCGGCGTCACGCGCAACCCGTGGAACCTCGACCGCACGCCGGGCGGCTCGAGCGGCGGCGCCTCGGCGGCCGCGGCCGCGGGGCTCGGCCCCATCCACGTCGGCACGGACGGCGGCGGGTCGATCCGCATCCCGGCGTCGGCGACGGGGATCTTCGGCCACAAGCCGTCGTTCGGGCGCATCGCCGTGTACCCGCCGAGCGCCGCGTGGAGCCTCTCGCACATCGGGCCCATGACCCGCACCGTCGCCGACGCGGCGCTCGTCATGGACGTCTGCGCGGGGCCCGACGAGCGCGACCAGTACTCGCTGCCCGCCGAGCTGGTCGGCCATCTCAGGTCGCTCTCGGGAAGCCTCCGGGGCCTCCGCGTGGCGTGGACGACCGACCTCGGCTTCACCGACGCCATCGACCCGGAGGTGGCGGCCCTGTGCGCCCGCGCCGCGAAGGTCTTCAAGGAGCTGGGCTGCCGGCTCGAGGACGCGCAGCCCCGGTGGCCGTCACCCAAGGACTGCTGGGAGCAGATCTTCTGCGGCGGCATCGCCGCCCGCCTGGCCCCGTACCTGGACCGCCGGAAGGAGATCGACCCGGGGCTGGTGGCCATCGTCGAGGCGTCGCTGAAGAACCCGCCGACGCGCTACGTGCAGGCGTGGTTCGACCGGCTGGCGTGGTGGCAGCACCCGAAGGCCTTCTTCGAGAAGTACGACCTGCTGCTGACGCCGACGATCGCCTGCCCGCCGTTCAGGTGCGGCCTCGACAACCCCACCGAGATCGCCGGCCGCGCCGTCCCGGCCTACGCGTGGATCCCGTTCACGTACCCGTTCAACCTGACGGGACAGCCGGCGGCCTCGGTGCCGGCGGGGTTCACGAAGGACGGGTTGCCCGTGGGGCTCCAGATCGTGGGCCGGCGCTTCGACGACGTGACGGTGCTCCGCGCGGCCGCGGCGTTCGAGCGCGCGCGGCCCTGGGCCAGGCACCGGCCGCCGGTGTGAGGGATCGTTCGCCGGGCAGCCCGGCTCCTCGCGCCTGATCAGCGGATCACGGCGTCGGGAACCGTCAGCGATCGCCGGCGGCGGACGATCGCGCGCGTCGCGAGCACGATGCCCGCGATCATCGAGGCCGGCCCCGCGACATCGTCCTGGTTCGCGAGCGCGTCGGCGGCGGTGATCCCCGTGCCGGCCGGGCCGCCGCCGCGGCCGATCCTGCGCTGGTGGACGTTGTTCGCCACCAGCGCGGCGACGGCGAGGACGGCGCCGGCGACCTCCGCCGGCGCCATGCCATGGCCGGAGGCGAGCGCGATCGCGAAGGTCGTCACCGGCACCGCGGTGATGAACAGGATGCCGTTGATCGGCGTGAGCGCGCGATTGCCGGCGTTCCAGGCGAGCTGGGCGAGCACGCCGGAGACCGCGATCATGTAGCCCATCTCCCACCGGAGCGTCGAGAGCCGCTCGTTGCGACCAGCGACACGCCGAGGAAGGCGGCGACGATGCAGCCCCACCAGGATCAGCGACACCGCCGAGTAGCGCAGCGACGTCACCCAGAGGGGATCGATCAGCGTCAACATGGCGCCGGCGATCGAGAACGAGGCGCCCCAGGCCACTCCGGCGGCGAGACAGAAGAGCACCCCGTGGTCGACACGTTCATGGCGGCCGTCCTCCTGCCGCCCGTTGTACGAACTCTCCCGGACCGCTTCCATCCGCCGCTTGCCGTCGAATCGACGGCCCGTCCCGGTCGGGGTTCCGGAGCAAGAAACGGATGGCCGCGCGGTCCGTCCCGGCCGGCGGATGAAGAACCTGCTCCCTCGCCCGCGGTGCGGCGCAGATCTTTCAACACGCGCTCCGAGGGCACGGAAGTTGCGAGCCGGACGGCGTCCGCCATTCCCTCAGGAGGAGGTTCCGCGATGCACGTTCGCACCAGCCTGACGCTCGCCGCGACGATCGTCGCGTTCGGAGCAGCCATCGCCACGGCGACCAACGGCACCCCGAGACCGGGGGCCACGGGCGCGTCCACCACGAACGGCGGCACGACCACCACCGGCGGCGGCGCCGCCACGCCCGGAGCGACCACCGACGGCGCGACGACGACGACCGGCGGAGTCACCGGCGGCGTGATCGGCGGCGTCGTGACGCCGGCGCAGTCGCCCGGCGCGACGCCCGGGACCGGCGGCAGCATCGTGGACGGGACCACGGTCCTGCAGATCGTCGAGTTCACGCAGACCGTGCCGCCCGGCGGGACGGCGGTCACGACGGCGCCGCCGGTGCCGGCGGGCAACCTGCTGGTCATCACCGACGTGATCGTGACGAACCCCGGCACGACGGCGGCGTGCGGCGTCGCGGTGCAGCGCACGGGCGGCCAGAGCGTCACGGGCCCGCTGTGCGCGCCCGCGCAGACGACGCTGCTGCTGCCGCTCACGACGGGGCTGGAGTTCGCCGAGGGTGACGCGCCGCTGCTCGTGAACGCGGCGACGGAGGGCGGCGCAGCGGTGAGCGTCCACATGCGCGGCTTCCTGGCGGCGGCCCCGGTCGGCACGGCTCCGGGGACGACGCCGGGCACGATCAGCGGGACGACGCCGGGCGCGACCGGCGGCACGACGCCGGCGACGAACGGCACGACGACCGGGACGGCAACCGGGGACACGACCGGCGCCGGGACGGCCGCGACGGCGTTCGGAACGGGTGGGACCACGGGCGTCTTCGGGAGCGGCGTGGCCACCGGCGTCTTCGGGACGATGGGAGGCGCGAGCACGACGACGGGGACGGACGGCGCGACGACCGGAATCGCGGGCGCCACGCCCGGAGCCGCGGGCACGAGGATGACCGGCGGCGTCGTGCGCTGACCGCCTGGGAGAAGACACGCACCGCGACCGTCGCCGGCTCGGCGAGTCCCCGCGACGGCGGGGCTCGCCGGGCGGAGGGCGTCAGCCGATGACGCGCTCCAGCGGCGTGGCGCGCTCTCCGAGCGAGGCCGCCACGCCGGGATGGACGACGGCGCCGCGCCAGACGTTGACGCCGAGCGCGAGGGCGGGGTCGCGCCGGACGGCGTCGGCCACGCCGGCGGCGAGCGCCAGCACGTAGGGCAGGGTCGCGCTCGTGAGCGCGAACGTCGACGTGCGCGGCACCAGCGCCGGCATGTTCGCCACGCCGTAGTGGACCACGCCCGACTCGACGTAGACCGGCTCGAGCAGCGTCGTCGGCCGCGTCGTCTCGACGCAGCCGCCCTGGTCGACCGCGACGTCCACGATGACCGCGCCCTCCTTCATGGCGCCGACCATCTCCTTGGTGACGACGATCGGCGCCCGCGCTCCCGCGACCAGCACGGCGCCCACGAGCAGGTCGGCCCGCGGCACCGCGCGGGCGACGGCGAGCGAGGTCGAGTGGAGCGTGGCGACCCGGCCGCCGAAGAGGTCGTCGGCCGCGCGGAGCCGGTCGAGATCGACGTCGAGCAGCGAGACCTCCGCGCCGAGGCCCAGCGCGATCCGCGCCGCGCTGAGGCCCACGGTGCCCGCCCCCACGATGACGACGTTGCCGCGCGGCACGCCGGGCACGCCGGAGAGCAGGATCCCGCGGCCGCCGTGGGCCTTGCCCAGGTAGAAGGCGCCTTCCTGCACGGCGAGCCGTCCCGCCACCTCGCTCATGGGCGTGAGCAGGGGCAGCCGGCCGTCGGGGCGCTGCACGGTCTCGTAGGCGATGGCCACGACGTCGGCGGCGCGCAGCGCGGCCGTCAGGTCGGGGACGGGCGCCAGGTGGAGGTACGTGAAGAGCGTCTGGCCGGCGCGGAGCCGGCCGTACTCCTCGGGCAGCGGCTCCTTGACCTTGAGGACCAGGTCGGCCTCGGCCCACACGCGGTCGACGCCGGCGATCGTCGCGCCGACGGCGGCGTAGTCGTCGTCGCGGATGCCGCTGCCGGCGCCCGCCGACTGCTCGACGATCACGCGGTGCCCGCGCTCCGCGAGGGCGCGGGCGCCGGCTGGAGTGAGGGCGACGCGCTGCTCGCCCGGCTTGACCTCGCGGGGGACGCCGACGATCACCGCCACCATTCAACGCGAAGCGCGTGGAAAAATCCACCGGCCGGCCCGAGGCGCGGGCGCGATCCACCGCGCCGGGCACCGGCCAGTGCCGCGCCGCGGGCGCGCTCGTGGTGGGCCGTCGCCCGGGGGTGTAGAATCCGCGGCGTGGAGCTCATCATCGTCGCCCGCGACGATCACGCGCTGCTGGCCGATCTCAGCGCGAAGTTCGAGGCGGTCGACGTGCGGGTGATCGCCGACCAGCGCTCGCCCTCCGCGGCGGCGCGGCCTCCCGGCGTCGAGCGCCGGGCCCGGAGCATCGACGCCGAGCTGTCGCTCTTCGGGTTCGCCTTCGCCGAGACGTCCCCGCCGGGGTACTGACGCCGCCGGCGCGGCGGGCCTCGCGGGTTCGCGACGGGCGCCGCCGCGGGCCCCTCCGACCGTCCGGTCGGCGGCCGTCTCGCCGCTGCATCGAACTTCGGACATTGACGGCCGCCGCGCCCGGCGCCACGCTCGCCGCCGTGACGCTGACGGAGCTCCTCGCCGCGCTCGCCGTGGTCGGCCTCGTGGTGGGCGGCGTGCTCGCCGTGACGGACAGCGGCCACCGCGCCCACGCCGACGGCGCCGCGCGCGTCGCGGCGCAGCAGTCGGCGCGGATCGCGCTCGAGCGCATGGCCCGCGAGATCCGCCAGGCCGGCGTCGGCTTCGCTCCCGTCGACGCCATCGCCGTGGCCGAGCCGGAGCGCATCGTCCTCCACCTGGACCACGACGGCGACGGCGTGATCGCGCCCACGCGCGAGACCGTCACCTGGCGTCGCGCCGGGCGCGTCCTGCGGCGCAACGCCGGCGGCGGCGCGCAGCCGATCGTCAACGGCGTCGCCGCGCTGCGACTCGACTACTTCGACGTCGACGGCCGCCCCACCGCGGTGCCCGGCGAGGTCCGGAGCGTCGCGATCGCGCTGACCGTCGAGGCCGACGGCGCTCCCCGCGACCGCGCGGCCCGGACGGCCATCACCGTGACGACGCTGGTGCGCCTGCGCAACCGCTGAGCCGGCCGGTGCGGCCGCGAGGGACCGGCCGGCCGGGCCTCGTCGGCCCCTGATTCACCGGCTGTTTGACGCTACAATCCGCGCCATGAACCGTGCCACGAGCGCCCTCGTCTCGATCGTCCTGCTCGCCGCCGTCGCCTGCGAGACCGTTCCGCACACGGGCCGCAGCCAGCTGATGCTCCTGCCGGAGGGCGCCGAGCTGCAGATGGGCCTCGATGCTTACAGGGAAGTGCTCGCCAAGCAGAAGATCTCGACCGATCCCGCGATCAACGCTCAGGTCACCCGGGTCGGCCAGCGCATCGCCCAGGCGGCCGAGCGTCCCGACTACCAGTGGGAGTTCACGGTCATCGAGAGCAACGAGATGAACGCCTTCTGCCTGCCCGGAGGGAAGATCGCCGTCTACACCGGCATCCTGCCCATCACGCGGGACGACGCGGGCCTCGCCGCCGTGCTCGCCCACGAGGTCGCGCACGCGGTCGCGCGCCACGGCGGCGAGCGCGTCAGCCAGAACCTGCTGGTGCAGACGGGGCTCGCCGCGACCCAGGTGGCCCTCGCGAACCGCGATCCGGTCACGGTCAAGGCCGTCACCGCCTTGCTGGGGGCGGGAGCCTCCGTGGGCCTGCTGCTTCCGTGGGGCCGCAGCCAGGAGTCCGAGGCCGATCGGCTGGGCCTCATCTACATGGCCAAGGCCGGCTACCACCCGTCCGCCGCCCGCGACCTGTGGATCCGCATGGCCCAGGCGAGCGGCGGCAAGAGCCGGGCTCCCGAGTTCCTGTCGACCCACCCGGCTCCCGAGACCAGGATCCGCCAGATCGAGGCCTGGATCCCCGAGGCCCTCAAGTACTACACCCCGAGGTAGCCCAACCGGGCCCGAGGTAGCCCCGGCCCGCGTCGCCGGCCGTTTCCCCAAGCCGCGGGGTTCCACCCCGGGAGGAACCCCATCGATCGCCCGGGCACCGACTCCCGGAAATCGTCTTGAAAAACCGCGTCTTTTCCCTTGACAGGCCTTTTTGGCAAATGTACTCTCCCGCTCCAAGTGGGACAAAGTGGGATGAAATGTCATCCCGCACCCACGAGGAGATCATGTTCAGGGGCCGCTATCAGCACACGATCGACCCGAAGGGCCGCCTCAGCGTCCCGGCCAAGTTCCGGGACACGCTGGCGACCTACGACGGCACCCTGATCGTGGTCCCCAACGAGAACGCGCTCGAGGTCCACCCCCTGGAGGAGTGGGAGAGGCTGGAGAACAGGATCGCCGAGCAGTCCCAGTTCGACCCGGAGGTCAGGAAGCTCGGGCGGCTCTACATCTCGCGGGCGCGCGAGGTGGCGCTGGACGGGGCCGGGCGGGTCCTCCTGCCGCCGGACAGCCGGCAGCAGGCGGGGCTCGCCAGGGACGTGACGCTGGTGGGGCCGGGACGGCGGTACTTCGAGGTATGGGACCGGACGAGGTTCGAGGAGTACGAGCGAACGAACGGGGACGGGCTGCCGACGCTGTTCGAGCGGCTGTCGCGGCTGGGAGTCTAGCGGTTCACGTTCCGGTCCTCGCGGACGAGGTCGCCTTCCTCCTGCGACCGCGGCGCGACGGCTGGGTGATCGACGGGACGGTGGGCATGGGCGGACACGCGGAAGCGCTGCTGGAGACGTCGGCACCGGGCGTGCGGCTGCTGGGCCTCGACGTCGATCCGGTCGCCCTCGAGCGGGCGGGCGAGCGGCTGCGCCGCTTCGGCGCGCGCGTCCGGCTCCGCCGCGAGAACTTCCGCCGCCTCGCCGCCGCGGCCGCCGCCGAGGGCATCGAGCGCGCCGAGGCCGTCCTCCTCGACCTCGGCGTGTCGTCCTACCAGCTCGAGGGCTCCGGCCGCGGCTTCTCGTTCCAGGGCGACGAGCCGCTCGACATGCGGCTCGACCCCGCGGCGGGGGAGACCGCCGAGCGGCTGCTGAACCGGTTGCCGGAGCCGGATCTCGCGCGCGTGATCGCCGAGTACGGCGACGAGCCCCACGCGCGCCGCATCGCGCGCGCGGTGGCGCGCCGGCGCCCGCTCCGGACGACGGCCGACCTCGTGAGCGCCGTGCGAGCGGGGGTGCCGCGCGCGGCGTGGCCCCGCCGCCTGCACGTCGCGACGCGCACGTTCCAGGCCGTGCGCATGGCCGTGAACGACGAGCCGGGCGCGCTCCGCGAGGCGCTGCCGGCCGCGGCCGCGCTGCTGTCGCCCGGCGCCCGGCTCGCGGTGATCTCCTTCCACTCGGGCGAAGATCGCATCGTGAAGCGGACGTTCCGTGCGCTCGCGGCGGAGGCGGACTGGGCCGTCGTCGAGCCGTCGCCCCTCGAGCCCGGGGACGACGAGGTGCGGGCCAACCCCCGCGCCCGGAGCGCCCGGCTGCGCGTGCTGGAGCGTGTCGCGTGAAACGCAAGCAGCGACTCCACCGTGAACAGGACCCGCGCGTGCGGCGCTCGCTCGTCCTCGCGCTCGCCGGCTCTCTCCTCCTCGTGGTCAGCGGGCTCGCCGTCGTGGGCCTGCGCGTGCAGCAGGTCCAGCTCGCCTACCGGCTGGACGCGCTGCGCGCCGAGCGCGCGAGCACCGAGAGCCTCATCCGCCAGCTCGAGGTCCAGGTGGCGACCCTCCGGTCGCCGGCGCGCGTTGCCGCGCGCGCCCGCCAGCTCGGGCTGACGGCGCCCGCGCCCAGCCAGGTGCTCATGGCCCGCGAGTTCGTCGCCGGCACGACCGGCATGGCCGCCGCCGCGCGCAACCGCGTCGCCGGCCTGGGCCCGGCGGCGCCGCCGTCCTCCGGCGCGAGCGCGCCCACGCCGTGAGCCTCCCGGGCCTCCGCGCGCGCGTCCTCGTCCTCGCGGCCCTGCTCGCCGCAGGGTTCGGCGGGGTCGCCGCGCGCCTGGCCCATCTCCAGATCTACCGGCACGCCGAGCTTTCGGCGATGGCCGAGCGGCAGTACTCGCGCACGGTCGTCCTGCGCCCCCAGCGCGGCCCGATCATCGACCGCCACGGGCAGCCGCTCGCGGCGTCGACGCCGGCCGAGTCGCTCTTCGTCCAGCCGCGGCACGTGGGCGACCCGGCGCGCGTGGCGGCGCGCCTGGCCCCGCTGCTCGGCATGCCGGAGGCCGAGCTGCGCGCCACGCTCACCAGCCCGCGCCCGTTCACCTGGCTGCGCCGCCGGCTGCCGCCCGCCCTCGCCGACCAGGTCCGCGCGCTGCGCGAGCCCGGCCTGGGCCTCGTCCCCGAGCCGCTGCGGCTCTACCCGAACCGCGAGCTGGGCGCCCACGTCCTCGGCTTCGAGGGCGTCGACGGCGGCCTCGAGGGCATCGAGCGCGCGTTCGACGACACGCTCGCCGGCACGCCGGGGAAGGCGGTCGTCGGGCGCGACGCCCTCGGTCGGGACGTCGTGACCGAGCACGTGCTCCAGCCCCCGGTCCCCGGCCACGGCGTCATGCTGACCCTCGACGCCAACGTCCAGTACGTCGCCGAGCGGGAGGTGGATGCCGCCTGGCGGCGGACGCGGGCGAAGGCGGCCATGGCCGTGGTCCTCGAGCCCCGCACGGGCGACGTGCTGGCGATCGCGATCCGGCCGACGTTCAACCCGAACACGTTCCTCGACGTGCCCTCGCGCGACGTCTGGCGCAACCGCGCGATCACCGACCCGTTCGAGCCGGGCTCCACCTTCAAGGCCATCCTCGCCGCGGCGGCGCTGGAGGAGCGCGTGGTGCGGCCGGACGCGCTGCTCTACGCGGAGAACGGCAGCATCACGATCGCGCGGACGACCATCCGCGACTGGAAGAAGTACGGCTGGCTGACGTTCGCCGAGGTCCTCCAGAACTCCTCCAACGTCGGCTCGATCAAGGTCGGCCTCGCGCTGGGCGCCGAGCGCTACTACCGCTACATGACGGCGTTCGGCTTCGGCGCGCCGACGAACGTCGGGCTGCCGGGCGAGAGCCGCGGCGTGCTCCGCGAGCCCGAGCGCTGGTCCGGGCTCTCGCTGCCGACGATGTCGATCGGCCAGGAGGTCTCGGTGACCGCGCTCCAGATGGTCGCCGCCTTCGGCGCCATCGCGAACGGCGGCACGCTGATGCAGCCGCGGCTCGTGCGCGCGCTCTTCGACGCCCAGGGACGGGAGACGCGCCGCTTCGACCCGGTGGCGGTGCGGCAGGTGATCTCGCCGGAGACCGCGCGCACCCTCACCCTGCTCCTCACGCGCGTCGTCGACGAGGGTACCGGCCGCAAGGCCTCGATCCCCGGCTACCCGGTGGCCGGCAAGACGGGGACGGCGCAGAAGCTCGACCCGAGCACGAAGCGCTACTCGCGGGCGCCCGGCGTGCTCTCGTTCGTCGGCTTCGCGCCGGCGGACGCGCCCCGCTTCGCGATGATCGTCCTGCTCGACGAGCCGAAGACCGAGCGCTGGGGCAGCGAGGCGGCGGCGCCCATGTTCGCCGCCATCGGGCGCGAGATCCTCAGGTACATGGAGGTGCCGCCGGCCGACGCGCCGCCCGTGCAGATCGTCAGCGCTCCGGAGGCGCCGCCGCCGGCGCCGCGGCTGCGCCTCGTGAGCACGGCCGCCGCGGTCGACGCGGACGGGCGCCCGCTCATGCCGGACCTCCGCGGTCGCCCGCTGCGCCACGCCCTCGCCGCGCTCGCGCCGCTGCGCGTGGGCGTCAGCGTCAGCGGGCGGGGGCTGGTGGCCCGCCAGGAGCCGGAGCCCGGGGACGTGATCGAGGCCGGCCAGGCCGTGAGGCTCGTGCTGGCGCCCGCGCGGCCCGAGGCGGGCGGGCGATGACATGGAAAGGTCGGTGCCCGTGAGCCAGCTGCTCGCCGCGCTCCCCGGGGCGCGCGTCGTGGGGACGCTGCCCGCGATCGTGACCGCCATCGCGGACGACTCGCGGAAGGTGGAGCGCGGGGGCTGCTTCGTCGCCGTCCCCGGGCTGCGCGAGGACGCCCGCCGGTTCGTCCCGGAGGCGGTCCGCCGCGGCGCCGTCCTGGTCGTCACCGAGGGCGGCCCGCTGCCCGGCGTGGCCGTCCCGCAGGTGCTGGTGCCTTCCGCCCGGGAGGCCCTCGGCCGGCTCGCCGACGTCTACTTCGGCCATCCGTCGGGGCGCCTGACGGTCGTCGGGATCACGGGAACCAACGGCAAGACCACCACGTCCTACCTCGTGGAAGCGCTCTTGCACGCGCGTGGGTTGAAGCCGGGTGTAATCGGTACCATCCAGTACCGCATCGGCGACCGGATCCTCCCCGCCGGACAGACCACGCCCGACGCCCTGGCGCTTCACGCAATGCTGGCCGCCATGTACGAGTCCGGGGTGCGCGGGGTGTCGATGGAGGTCTCCTCCCACGCCCTGGCGCAGGCCCGCGTCGACGCGGTGACGTTCGACGTCGGGGTGTTCACGAACCTGACGCAGGACCACCTCGACTTCCACGGCACGCTCGACGAGTACCGGCGCGCCAAGCGCCGGCTCTTCGAGCTGCTCGAGCGCTCGCCCAAGCCGCGGCGCGCCGCCGTCGTGAACGCCGACGATCCATCGGGCGCCGAGATGGTCCGCGGCCTCTCCGTGCCGGCGCTGACGTTCGGCCTGCGCTCCGGCGCCGCCGTCCACGCGCGCGACTGGTCGTCGACGCTCGACGGCATCCGGCTGTCGGCGATGACGCCGGTGGGGCCGGTGGAGCTCGCCTCGCCGCTCATCGGCGAGCACAACGTCATGAACCTGCTCGGCGCCATCGGCGTGGGCATCGCGCTGGGCCTGCCGTCCGGGACGATCGCCCGCGCCCTGGCCGGCGTCGGCACGGTGCCGGGCCGCTTCGAGCAGGTGCGCGAGGGCCAGCCCTTCCTCGTGGTCGTCGACTACGCCCACACGCCCGACGCGCTCGAGCGCGTGCTCGCGACCGCGCGCAAGCTGACGCGCGGGCGCCTGGGCGTCGTCTTCGGCTGCGGCGGGGACCGGGACCGCGGCAAGCGCCCGCTGATGGGCGAGATCGCGGCGCGGCTCGCCGACCGCGCCTGGGTCACGTCGGACAACCCGCGCTCGGAGCCGCCGGAGGCCATCATCGACGAGGTGCTCGCCGGCGTTCGCCGCGTCGCCGGCGCGACGGGGCGCGCCGAGCGCGAGGCCGACCGGCGCGCGGCGATCGAGGCCGCGCTCGGGTGGGCGCAGCCCGGCGACACCGTCGTGATCGCGGGCAAGGGGCACGAGACCTACCAGATCGTCGGGCGCGACACGCTGCCGTTCGACGACCGGGACGTCGCGCGGACGGTGCTCCGCGCGCGGCGCGGGTGAGCGCGATGGCGGCCTTCACGGTCCAGGACATCGTGCGGGCGACGCAGGGCGCGCTCGTGCTCGGCGACCTGGCGATCCCCGTGACCGGCGTCGGCATCGACTCGCGGTCGCTCGGCGTGGGCGAGGCCTACTTCGCCATCCGCGGCCACCGCCTCGACGGCCACGACTTCGTGGCCGACGCCGCCAGCCGCGGCGCCGCGTGCCTCGTCGTGCACACGGTGCCCGACCCCATCCCCGCCGGCGTGCCGCTGGTCCTCGTCGAGGACACGACGGTGGCGCTCGGCCGCCTCGCCGCCGCCCACCGGCGGAAGTTCGACATCCCGCTCGTCGCGGTGACGGGCTCGAACGGCAAGACGACCACCAAGGAAATGATCGCCGCGGTGCTCGGCACGCGCTGGCGCGTGCTCAAGCCCGAGGGCTCGTTCAACAACCAGTGGGGCCTGCCGCTCACGCTGCTGCGCCTCGGCGTCGAGCACCAGGCGGCCGTCGTCGAGCTCGGCACGAACCAGAAGGGCGAGATCGCCGCGCTCTCCGCCATCGCGGCGCCGACGGTCGGCGTCGTCACCACGGTGGCGGCCGTCCACACGGAGTTCCTCGGCTCGCTCGACGGCGTGCGCGACGAGAAGGCCGGGCTGGTGCGCGCCCTCGACACGGGCGGCTGCGCCGTCCTCAACGCCGACGACCCGCGCGTGGCCGGCATGGCGCGCGACACCCGCGCCCGCGTGATCACGTACGGCCGGACGGCGACCGCCGCGGTGCGCGCCGCGGGCGACGTCGTCACGGACGGGGCGGGGATCGCGTTCGCGCTGGAGGTCGCCGGGGGCCGGCACCGGGTGCGGCTGGCGTTCGCCGGCCGCCACAACGTGACCAACGCGCTGGCCGCCGCGGCGGCGGGCGTGGCCGTCGGGCTGCGGCCGGAGGAGATCGTCGCCGGCCTCGAGGCGGCGCGGCCGGCCAAGGGCCGCTGCGTCTGGCGCGAGGCGGGCGACGTCCTGGTCCTCGACGACACCTACAACGCCAACCCGGCGTCGGTGAGGGCGGCGCTCGAGACGGCCGAGGCCCACCGCGGCGGGCGGCGGCTCGTCGTCGTCCTCGGCGACATGCTGGAGCTGGGCGACGTGACCGACGAGGCGCACCGCGAGGCGGGGCGCCAGGTGGCGGCGGCGGGGGCCGCCGAGTTCCTCGGGCTCGGCCCGCGGATGCGGCTGGCCGTCGAGCGCGCGCGGGCCGGGGGCCTCGTCGAGGCGCACCACATGACGACGTTCGAGGACGCGGTCGCGCACCTGCTGAAGCGGGTGGCGCCGGGCGATCTCGTGCTCGTGAAGGGCTCGCGCGGCATGCGCATGGAGCGCGTCGCCGACGCGCTGGCCGCGCGGCTGGCCAGGCCCGGAGAGAGATGAGCGGGAGGCATGCTTTACCACTTCCTCGTCCCGCTGGCCAAGGAGCACATCCTCTTCAACGTCTTCCGGTACCTGACGTTCAGGTCCGTGATGGCGCTGATCACGGCCCTCGTGATCTCGCTCCTGATCGGCCCCTGGATCATCCAGCGGCTCAAGGCGTGGCAGCACGGCGGCGAGACGATCCGCGAGGACACGCCCGAGCGGCATCGCATGAAGAAGGGCACGCCCACGATGGGCGGCATCGTCATCCTGGCCGCCCTGCTGGCCTCCACGCTGCTGTGGGTGAACCTGACGAACCGCTACGTCTGGGTGGTGCTGCTGGCGACGGCGGGCTTCGGCCTGATCGGCTTCCTGGACGACGCCGCCAAGGTGCGGAAGCGCAAGGGCATCTCGGCGCGGACGAAGTTCGGGCTGCAGCTCCTGCTCGCGCTGGCGGTGCTGCAGATCGTCTACTGGCAGCCGGCGGCGAGCGGCTGGGAGCCGGTGCTGGCGATCCCGTTCCTGAAGGGCTGGGTCATCCACCTCGGCTGGTGGTGGATCCCGTTCGCGATGCTGGTGATCGTCGGCGCCTCGAACGCCGTCAACCTGACGGACGGCCTCGACGGGCTCGCCATCGGCCCCATCATCATGGCCGGCGGCGCCTTCGGGATCATCGCGTACCTGACGGGCAACTTCCGGGCCGCGGACTACCTCAAGATCATCAACGTCCGCGGGGCGGGCGAGCTGTCGGTCTTCTGCGGGGCGCTGATCGGCGCCGCCATCGGCTTCCTCTGGTTCAACTGCCACCCGGCGCAGGTCTTCATGGGCGACGTGGGCTCGCTGGCGCTCGGCGGCGCCATCGGCACGCTGGCGGTCCTGACCAAGGCCGAGCTGCTGCTGCCGCTGATCGGCGGGCTGTACGTGCTGGAGGCGGCCTCGGTGATCATCCAGGTCGCCTCGTTCAAGCTCACCGGACGACGGGTGTTCCGCATGGCGCCGCTCCACCACCACTACGAGCTGGCGGGATGGGCGGAGCCGAAGATCGTCGTCCGCTTCTGGATCGTCTCCTTCGCGCTGGCGCTGCTCGCGCTCAGCACGCTGAAGCTCCGGTGAGGCGGCCGTGACGGCGATGGACGAGACCGAGGTGGCGACGCGGGGCCGGGCATACCTGGCGACGCTGGCCGGTCGCCGCGTGGCGGTCGTCGGGCTCGCGCGGAGCGGCGTCGCCGCGGCGCGGCTCCTCCACGAGGCCGGCGCGCGCGTGGTCGCCGTCGACGCCAAGCCGGTCGAGGCGCTGGGCGCCGCGGCGCGGGAGCTGGCGTCGCTCGGCATCCGGCTGGTCGGCGGCGAGACCGGCGGCGACGCGGCGGGCGACGCCGACCTCGTCGTGGTGAGCCCCGGCGTGCCGCTCGACTCGCCGCAGCTCGCCCGCGCGCGCGCCCGGGGCATCCCGGTCCTCGGCGAGCTGGAGCTGGCATGGCGGGCGATGTCGTGCGACGTGGTCGCGATCACCGGAACCAACGGCAAGACGACCACGACGGCGCTCACCGGCGCGCTGCTCGCCGAGGGCGGCCGTCCCGTGCTCGTGGCCGGCAACATCGGCACGCCGCTCGCGGCCCACGCGCTGGCGTTCCCGGCGGACGGCGTCGTCGCGTGCGAGGTGTCGAGCTTCCAGCTCGAGACCATCGAGACGTTCCGGCCGCGCGTGGCCGCCGTGCTCAACGTGACGCCCGACCACCTCGATCGCCACGGCACGGTCGAGGCGTACGCGGCGGCCAAGGCCCGCATCTTCGCGAACCAGACCGGGGCGGACTGTGCCGTGCTCAACGCCGACGACGCGGGCAGCCGCGCGCTGGCGCCGCGCGCCGTCGCGCCGGTCGTCTGGTTCAGCCGGACGCGCGCGCTCGAGCGCGGCGTGTTCGTCGGCGACGGCTGGGTGGTGGCGCGGCTCGACGGCGCTTTCCAGCGCGTCCTGCCGCTCGCCGAGATCCGCCTGCGCGGCGCCCACAACGTCGAGAACGTGCTCGCCGCGACGGCGTGCGCGCTGCGCTCGGGCATCGCCCCCGACGCGATCCGCCGCGCCGTGGGCCGCTTCGCCGGCGTGGCGCACCGGATCGAGCCGGTGCGGGAGCTGGACGGCGTCCACTACTACAACGACTCCAAGGGCACCAACGTTGCCTCGACGATCAAGGCGCTCGAGAGCTTCACCGAGCCCGTCGTCCTCATCGCCGGCGGGGTCGGCAAGGGGCAGGACTTCTCGCCGCTCGCCGCCGCGGCCCGCGGCCGCGTCCGTCACGCCGTCACGATCGGCGAGGACGGGCCGAAGATCGCCGCCGCGCTCGGCGCCGCCGGCGTCCCCGTGACGGCGGCGCCGTCGCTCGCGGCGGCGCTCGCCGCCGCCCGCGCGGCGGCCGGTCCCGGCTCGGTGGTGCTGCTGTCGCCCGCGTGCGCGTCGTTCGACATGTTCGACAACTACGAGCATCGCGGCGACGTCTTCAAGCGCCTGGTGGGGGAGCTTTCCTGATGGCCTCGCTCCGCACGCTCCGACGCGCGCCCCGGCCGTTCACGGCCGAGCGCTTCCTGGCCGAGGCCTCGCGGCTGCGGCCGATCGGCGTCCGCGACCTGCCGTTCCTGCGCGAGATGCTCCACCAGGCGGCGCCCGCCGGGCCCCGCATGGCCGGCCGGGCCGGCGGCGGGCGCGGCGCGCGGCCGGCGATCGCCCGGTACCTCGTCGGCTGGGGCCGGCCCGGCGACGGCGGCCTGATCGCCTTCGGCGCCGGCGGCCGGCCGGTGGGCGCCGCCTGGCACCGCATCTTCGGCCTCCACGAGCGCGGCGGCGGCGTGCTCGCGCTGCCGGGCGTGCCGGAGATCGTCATCGCGGTCGCGCCGGCCGCCCGCGCCTGCGGCGTCGGCGGCGCACTGCTGCGGGCGCTGATGGAGCGCGCGTGGCAGTCCGGCTGCCGGCGCCTCGCCGTCGCGGTCGACCCCGAGAGCCCCGCGGCCGCGCTCTTCCTGCGTCACGGTTTCGAGCCGGTGGCGGATGCCGCGGGCGCCGACGGCGCGCTCGCGATGGTCGCCCGGCTGGAGGACGCCTAGTGCCGCGCAAGCTCCAGCCCGACATGTGGCTGCTCGCCGCCGCCGTGCTGCTGCTCAGCATCGGCGTCGTGATGGTCTACTCGGCGAGCGCCATCGTCGCGGCCGACCGCTTCGGCGACCCGCACCTGTTCCTGCGCAAGCAGCTCTTCTGGGCGCTCCTGGGCGCCGGCTGCCTGCTGCTCTCGCTCAGGCTCGACTACCGCCGGCTCGAGGGCCTCGGCGCGCCGCTCCTGGTCATCGCCGGCGTGCTGCTCGTGCTGGTCCTCGTGCCGCCGTTCGCCTCGCCGATCAACGGCACCCGCCGGTGGCTCAGGCTCGGCCCCGTCTCGTTCCAGCCGGCGGAGATGGCGAAGCTCGCGCTCGTGATCTACCTGGCCGCGTTCATCGCGCGCCGGCGGGACGAGCTGGCGGACTTCCGCCGCGGCTTCCTGCCGCCGCTGCTGGTGGCGGGCGGGCTCGCGGCGCTGGTGCTGGCCCAGCCCGACCTCGGCAACTGCCTGACGCTGGTGGCGGTCTCCTTCGCGCTGCTGTTCCTGGCGGGGAGCCGCCCGCGCCACCTGCTGGTCGTCATGGGCGCGGCCCTGCCGGTGCTCGCGCTGGTGATCTGGCTCGCGCCGTACAGGATGCGCCGCATCACGACGTTCCTCGACCCGTGGAGCGACCCGCGCGGCAGCGGCTTCCAGATCATCCAGTCGTGGCTGGCGCTGGGGGGCGGCGGCCCGCTGGGCCGCGGCATCGGGGAGTCGAAGCAGAAGCTCTTCTACCTGCCGGAGGCGCACACCGACTTCATCTTCGCCATCATCGGCGAGGAGCTGGGGTTCGCCGGCGCGCTCGCCGTGCTGTCGCTCTTCGTGGTCCTCGTCTGGCGCGGGCTCCGCGTCGGCCTGCGCGCGCCCGACGCCTTCGGCGCCTACCTGGCGCTCGGCATCACGCTGCTGGTCGCCACCCAGACGCTCGTCAACCTCGGCGTCGTCACCGGGCTCCTGCCGACCAAGGGCCTGCCGCTGCCGTTCATCTCGTTCGGGGGTTCGGCGCTCCTCGTCACGATGCTGTCGACGGGCGTGCTCCTGAACATCTCCCAGCACGGCCATGTTTAAGCGCTACCAGCAGATCCACTTCGTCGGCATCGGCGGCAGCGGCATGTCGGGGATCGCCGAGATCCTCCTGAACCTCGGCTATCGCGTCACGGGCTCCGACCAGCGGCGCAACGAGGCCGTCGAGCGCCTGGAGGCGCTCGGCGCCAAGGTCTTCATCGGCCACGAGCCGGCCCACGCCGACGGCGCCCACGTCGTCGTCTACTCCTCGGCCGTGTCGCGCGACAACGTCGAGGTCCACGCGGCGCGCCAGCGCGGCGTCCCCGTGATCCCGCGCGCCGAGATGCTGGCCGAGCTGATGCGGCTCAAGTACGGCATCGGCGTCGCCGGCACCCACGGCAAGACGACGACCACCTCGATGGTCGGCGCGGTCCTCGCCGAGGGGCGGCTCGACCCGACGATCGTCGTCGGCGGCCGCGTGACGAGCTTCGGGTCGAACGCGCGGCTGGGGCAGGGCGAGTTCCTGGTGGCCGAGGCCGACGAGTCTGACGGCTCGTTCCTGAAGCTGGCGCCGACGATCGCGGTCGTGACGACCATCGACGCCGAGCATCTCGACCACTACGGGACGCTCGACGCGATCCGCGAGGCGTTCCTCGCCTTCGTCAACAAGGTGCCGTTCTACGGCTCCGCGGTGCTCTGCCTCGACCAGCCCGACATCCAGCGGCTGATCCCGCGGGTCGAGAAGCGGACGATCACCTACGGGCTCGAGCACGGCGCCGACCTGGTCGCGCGCCGGCTGCACCTGTCCGGCCTCACGAGCCGCTTCGAGGTGCTCCAGCGCGGGACGGTCCTCGGCGAGTGCACGCTCCAGGTGCCGGGCCGCCACAACGTGCTGAACGCGCTGGCGGCGATCGGCGTCGGGCTCGACCTGGAGATTCCCTTCATCACGATCCAGAAGGCGCTGGCCGGCTTCACCGGCGTCCAGCGCCGCTTCCAGGTGCGCGGACAGGCGGGCGGGGTGACCGTCGTCGACGACTACGGCCACCACCCCGCCGAGATCCGGGCGACGCTGGCCGCCGCCAAGGCCGGCTTCGAGTCGCGGATCGTCTGCGTGTTCCAGCCCCACCGCTACACCCGGACGCTGCACCTCCGCCAGGACTTCCTCACTGCCTTCAACCAGGCGGACGTCGTCGTCGTCATGGACATCTACGCGGCCGGCGAGCCGCCGATCCCGGGGGTCACCGCCGGGGACCTCGCCGAGGGCATCCGCGCCCACGGCCATCGGGACGTCACCCACCTCGGCAGTGACAAGGCGCGCGTCGTCGAACACCTCGTGCAGATCACCCGTCCCGGCGACCTCGTGCTGACGCTGGGCGCGGGTGACGTCTCCCAGATCGGCCCCGAGCTGCTGCGCCGACTGGAGGCCGACACGCTCGGAGGGAGGATCACATGCTAGGAGAGATCCGGGGGGAAGTCCGCTTCAAGGAGCCTCTGAGCTTCCATACGTCGCTGCGCATCGGCGGCCCCGCGGACATCTTCGTGGTGCCGCAGGACGTCGACGACATCCGCCACGCGCTGCTCTTCGCCGAGCGCGAGCAGCTGCCGCTCGTCGTGATCGGCGGCGGCAACAACCTGCTGGTGGGCGACCGCGGCGTCCGCGGCGTCGTGATCAAGCTGGAGGGCTGCCTGGGCCGGAGCGAGTTCCACGGCGAGGAGGCCGTGGCCGGCGCCGGCGCTAGCCTCTCGGCGCTGATCCGCGAGGCGGCCGCCCTGAACCTGGGCGGCATCGAGGCCCTGGTCGGCATCCCGGCCACGATCGGCGGCGCGCTCGCCATGAACGCCGGCACCCAGGACGGCTGCATCGGCGACTTCGTCAGCGCCGCGTACTTCCTCTATCCGGACGGGTCGCTGGGCGAGTTCAAGCCCAACGCGGGCGCCTTCACCTATCGGGCGTTCCACTTCCCGCCCGGCGCCGTGCTCATCGGCTGCCGGCTGCGCCTCACGCGGCGCCCGTTCGCCGACATCCAGAAGGACATGAAGGTCCGCCTCAAGCAGAAGAAGTCGACGCAGCCCCTGGCGCTGGCCTCGGCCGGCTGGGTGTGGAAGAACCCGCCGAACGAGCAGGCCTCCCGGCTCATCGAGAAGGTCGGCCTCAAGGGCAAGCGGATCAACGGCGCCGAGGTGTCGGCCAAGCACGCCAACTTCATCGTCAACCGCGGCGGCGCCACCGCGGCCGACGTCCACGCGCTGATGGAGATGACGCGGGAGCGCGTGCTCAACCACTTCGGGATCAAGCTCGAGCCCGAGATCAGGGTCATCGGTGAGTAGAGGAGGCCTCGTCTCGCCGCGGACGGGCGTCGCCGCCGTCGTCGACGTCGGCGAGCGGTCGGCGATTCTCGGACGCCAGCGCGTCGGCCGGCCCGCGAGCCGCGCGCGCACGGCGCCCGCGCCCCCGCGCCGCGGCCGCCGCCTGCTGGCCCTCGCGATCGTCCTCGCGGCCCTCGCCGCCCCCGCGCTGGCCTCGTACTGGGTGCTGACCTCCCCCCGCTTCGCGGTGGCCGGCGTCGAGGTGCGCGGGGCCTCCCGCGTGCCCGCCGAGCGCATCCTGGCCGCCGCCGGCATCGCGCCCGGCACCAACCTCTGGCGCATCGACCCGACGGCGACGGCGGCGCGGGTGCAGGCCCTCGCCGGCATCCGCCGCGCGGACCTGATCCGCGAGCTGCCGAACCGCGTGACGATCCTGGTGGAGGAGCGGCGGCCCTTCACGCTCGTCCACGGCGGCCGCCTGCACTGGCTCGACGAGGAGGGCTGGCTGCTCGGCGAGGAGACGCAGGCCGTCGCCCCGTCGGTGCCCGTCATCACGGGCCTCACCGAGGACGAGGTGGCGACGATGCGCACGCAGCCCAGCGCCAAGGCGCGGGCGGCGATCGCGCTGATCCGCTCGCTGCTGAGGACCGGCAGCCCCCTCGCCGCCGAGATCGCCGAGATCGACATGAGCCGGCGCGAGGGGCCCGTGCTCTACACGGTCGACGGCATCGAGGTGCGCCTGGGCTCCGAGGAGTGGGAGGAGCGGCTCGCGCGGCTCGAGGGCGTGCTCGCCCAGGTCGCCGCCGAGGCGGGCACCGTGCGGACGATCGATCTCAGGTTCCGCGACCAGGTGGTGCTGACGAAAGGAGGCCAGGGATAGCGCGCACCCGGACCCGCGACGTCATCGTCGGGCTGGACGTCGGCACGACGAAGATCTGCTGTGTCATCGCCGAGCCCGCCCGGACGGGCGGGCTCGACATCGTCGGCGTCGGCGCGGCCGCCTCCCGCGGCCTGCGCAAGGGCGTCGTCGTCAACATCGAGTCGACCGTGGAGGCCATCCGCCAGGCCGTGGCCGAGGCCGAGCAGATGGCGGGCGTGGAGGTCGCCGGCGTGTACGCGGGCGTGGCCGGCGGCCACATCCGCGGGCTCAACAGCCGCGGCGTGGTCGCCGTGTCGGGCAAGGAGCGCGAGGTGAGCCCGGCCGACGTCGAGCGCGCCGTCGACGCCGCCCGCGCCATCAACCTGCCGCAGGACCGCGAGATCATCCACGTGCTGCCGCAGACGTTCGTCGTCGACGAGCAGGACGGCATCCGGGAGCCCGTGGGGATGACGGGCGTGCGGCTCGAGGTCGAGGTGCACGTGGTCACGGGCGCGATCACGTCGGTCCAGAACGTCGTGCGCTCGGTGAACCGCGCCGGCCTCACCGTGCACGACATCGTGCTCGAGCCGCTCGCCTCCGCGGAGGCCGTGCTGTACCCGGAGGAGAAGGAGCTGGGCGTCGTGCTCGTCGACATCGGCGGCGGCACGACCGACGTCGCGTTCTTCCGCGACGGCGCGATCTGGCACACCGCGATCCTGCCCCTGGGCGGCGACCACGTCACCAACGACATCGCGGTCGGCCTGCGCACGCCGGTGGCGGAGGCCGAGGAGCTCAAGCGACGGTACGGCTGCGCGCTGACGGCGCTGGTGTCGTCCGAGGAGACGGTGGACGTGCCGTCGGTGGGCGGGCGCAAGCCCCGCCAGCTCTCGCGCCAGATCCTGTCCGAGATCGTCCAGCCTCGCGTGGAGGAGATCTTCACGCTGGTGGCGCGCGAGCTGGGCAAGGCGGGCTTCCAGGACGCGGCGACGGCCGGCGTCGTCGTGACGGGCGGGACGTCGATCATGGAGGGCGTGCCCGAGCTGGCCGAGGCGGTGTTCGACCTGCCCGTGCGGCGCGGCGTGCCCGAGACGGTGGGCGGCCTCGCCGACGTCGTCAAGAGCCCGATCTACGCGACCGGCGTCGGCCTGGCGCTCTACGGCGCGCGGGCCCGCGCCCAGGCGGCGGTGGCGCCGCCGCTCGGCCGCGACGGCGGGCTCGTGGCGCGCGCCGTGCGGCGGCTGGCGGCGTGGTTCGGTGAGATCTTCTAGCGGTCCGGCCGGCGGTCAGCCGGGCTTGCCCGGCGTGGAGGCGGGGGATCTGGAGCGCCGGCCCGGCCGGCGCGAGGCGGCGACGAGGATCCGGCACGGGGGCGTGAGCTCCGATCGAGGCGAAAGGGGGGCGCGGATGGAGAAGGAGCGCGGGAGGCGGCCGCTGTTCGAGCTGGAGGAGGTCCCGCAGGCGGCGAAGATCAAGGTCATCGGGCTCGGCGGCGGCGGCAGCAACGCCGTCAGCCGGATGATCGCCGCGCAGTTCACCGGCGTGAAGTTCATCGTCGCCAACACCGACAACCAGGCGCTGCGGGCGTCGCCCGCGCCGGTGAAGATCCAGCTCGGCGCGAAGCTCACCCAGGGCCTGGGCGCCGGCTCGAACCCGCAGATCGGCCGCGACGCCGCGCTCGAGGACCCCGAGCAGATCACCCGCCTCCTCGAGGGCGCCGACATGGTCTTCATCACCGCGGGCCTCGGCGGCGGGACCGGCACCGGCGCCGCGCCCGTCGTCGCCTCCCTCGCCAAGGACCTCGGCATCCTCACCGTCGCCGTCGTGACGAAGCCGTTCCACTTCGAGGGCCGCAAGCGCATGCAGCAGGCCGAGGCCGGCATGGACGCGCTCCGCGGCGTGGTCGACACGCTGATCACGATCCCCAACCAGCGCCTGCTGTCCGTGGTCGACCGCGGCACCCCGCTCGTCGACGCCTTCCGCGTGGCCGACTCGGTGCTGCAGCAGGCCGTCCAGGGCATCTCCGACCTCATCCTGGTGCCGGGCCTCATCAACCTCGACTTCGCCGACGTGCGGACGATCATGTCGGGCATGGGCATGGCGATGATGGGCACGGGCGTCGGCCACGGCGAGCACCGCGCCCTCGACGCCGCGCAGAAGGCCGTCGCGAGCCCGCTGCTGGACGACGCGTCGATCGACGGCGCCAAGGGCATCCTGATCAACTTCACCGGCGGCGCCGACCTCGCGCTCCACGAGGTGGAGGAGGCCGCGCGCATCGTCCAGGAGGCCGCGCACGAGGAGGCCAACATCATCTTCGGCGCGGTGATCGACCAGACGCTCGGCGACGAGGTGCGCATGACGGTGATCGCCACCGGGTTCACCGAGAAGAAGGAGGCGGTCACGCCGTCGGGCAAGGTGGTGGACCTGCCGCGCGCCCAGCGCGCGCCGGCGCTGGCCGGCTCCGGCACGTGGCGGCGGCGCCCGGGCGAGATGCGCGCCGAGGGCGACGACGGGCTCGACGACGACCTCGACGTGCCGGCGTTCCTCCGGCGCCAGGCCGATTGACGGATCGGGGGCTCGGCCCCCGATCCGGTCGATCGATGGGGATCGACGGCTGGCCTGATTCCTCGAAGGGCTCGGGCGCGTCCCCGGCGTCGTAGGAGCACCGGCGCGACGACGAGATGATCGTCAGGCTTCACCAGCACCTCCGTCCCGAGGGGACGCCGGGCGCCAGCGGCAGGCCGGACCCGAAGCGGATGCTCCACGACGGCGTCCGCTATCGGGTCCTCAAGAGGAAGCACCGTCAGCAGCCGGGTGAGACGGGGGGCCGACGGTGATGGCCTCGGCCGTCGCTGCCTGGCGCCGGCGGCGCCGGCTCCGATGACCCTGGTCCCCCACGGCCAGCCGCCGCGGTACTTCACGTTTCCCGGACTCGGCGCCCTCGGCGTCGTGAACGCGACGACGACGCGGCACTTCCCCGGGCTCGCCGGATGGCGCTCGGAGTCGCCGTTCTCGCCGCCGGCCGCGGCCGCCCTCCGCGACGCCGGCCTCGACCCGGCGCGCGTGGCGTGGGCGCGGCAGGTCCACGGCGCCGGCGTCGCGCGCGTGGCGGACCGCGGCGGCTTCGCGGGCGAGGCCGACGTGCTGGTGACGACCGCGCGCGGCGTGCCGCTCGCGATCTTCACGGCGGACTGCCTCGCCGTCGTCGCCTGCGCGCCGGCGGCGGGCGCCCTGGCGGCGGCCCACGTCGGCTGGCGCGGCACCGTCGCGGGCGCCGCCCAGGCCGCCGTCGCGGCCGTCACCGCGGCCGGCGCGCGGCCCGCGGACGTGAGCGTGGCGGTCGGCCCCTCGATCGGCCCGTGCTGCTACGAGGTCGACGGCCCCGTCCACGAGCGCTTCGCCGCCGCCTACGGCCGCCGCGCGGGGCGCTGGTTCGCGCCGTCGCGGCCCGGGCACTGGCGGCTCGACCTCTGGGCGGCCAACGAGGACCTCCTGGCGGAGGCCGGCGTGGCGCGCGACCGCATCGAGAACCCGCGGCTGTGCACCGCCTGCCATCCGCAGCTGCTGTTCTCGTACCGCAAGGGCAATCACGGCCGCCTCGCGACGCTCGCCGCGCTGGCGTAGGAACGCCGGGGCCGCCCCGGACCGCGGACGGCCCGCGTGCTAGAATCGCGCATGCTCGACATCCGGGAGAACCTCGTCCGCGTGCGCGAGCGCATCGCGCGCGCCGCGGAGCGCGCGGGCCGGCGACCGGATGACGTGCTGCTCGTCGCGGTCTCGAAGACGGTCGACGTCGAGCGCATCCGGCGAGCGATCGAGGCCGGCGTGCCGGCGCTGGGCGAGAACCGCGTGCAGGAGGCGAAGGAGAAGATCGCCGCGCTGGGGCGCCCCGTGCCCTGGCACCTCGTCGGCCACCTCCAGACCAACAAGGTCCGCGACGCGCTCGAGCTGTTCGACCTCGTCCACTCCATCGACCGCCTGGACCTCGCTCGCGAGTGCGACCGGCGCGCGGCGCAGCGCGGCACGCCGGTCGAGGCGCTCGTGCAGGTCAACGTCGCGGGCGAGGCGTCCAAGGGCGGCTTCGAGCCGGACGCGCTCGCGGAGGCGCTCGACGTCATCGCCGCGCTCGGCCACGTGCGCGTGCGCGGCCTGATGACGATCCCGCCCGCGGTGGAGCGGGCGGAGGACGCCCGGCCCTGGTTCCGCACCCTCGCCGCGCTCGGCAAGCGCCACGGGCTCGCCGAGCTGTCGATGGGGATGAGCGCCGACTTCGAGGTGGCCATCGAGGAAGGCGCGACGATCGTCCGCATCGGCACGGCGGTCTTCGGACCCCGCCCGCCGAAGGAGGCGCGACAGACGCGATGAGCCTCAAGGGCAAGACGGTCGGCTTCATCGGCGCCGGCAACATGGGCGAGGCCCTGATCAAGGGGCTCGTCGCCGCCAACGTGCTCTCGTCGGAGTCGATCTGGGCGAGCGACGTGCGCCTCGAGCGCCTCCGCGACCTCGACCGGCAGTACGGCGTGCAGCTCGCCGCCGACAACCAGGAGTGCGTCCGCCACGCCGACGTCGTGATCATGGCCGTGAAGCCGCAGATCCTCGGGGCCGTGCTCAAGGAGATCGCCCCCGTCATGACGCGCCGCAAGCTCATGATCTCGCTCGCGGCCGGCGTGTCGACGGCGAGGATCCGCGCCGCGCTCGGCAAGGACGTGCGGCTGATCCGCGTCATGCCCAACACGCCCGCGCTGGTCCTGGAGGGCGTCACCGCCATCGCCAAGGCCGACGGCCTGGAGGCCGACGACCTCGACACCGCCGGCGAGATCTTCAGCGCGGTGGGCCGCGTCGTCGTGCTGAGCGAGGACCTGATGGACGCGGTCACCGGGCTCTCGGGCTCCGGGCCGGCCTACGTCGCGGTGGTCGTGGAGTCGCTGGCCGACGGCGGCGTCAAGATGGGGCTCGACCGGCTCACGGCCATGACGCTCGCCACCCAGACCGTGCTCGGGGCGGCCAGGCTGCTGCTCGAGACCGGCATGCACCCGGGCGCGCTGAAGGACATGGTCAGCTCGCCGGGCGGCACCTCCATCGCGGGCATCGCGGCCCTGGAGGAGGGCGGCATCCGGACGACGTTCATCAAGGCCGTGGAGCGGGCGACGCTGCGGTCGAGGGAGCTGGGGCAGGGTCCCGCCTGATGTTCGTCCTCGGACAGCTCGTCTCGGCGCTCGCGAACCTGGTCAACCTCGTCCTCGTCGCGTACATGTGGATCATCATCGCGCGCGCGGTGGTCTCGTGGGTCAGTCCCGACCCCTACAACCCGATCGTGCGCTTCCTCTACCGGGTGACCGAGCCGGTCCTCCGGCCGATCCGCCACCGCCTGCCGATGATGGCGGGGCTGGACCTGTCGCCGATGATCGTGCTCCTGGGCATCTACTTCCTCAGGGAGTTCCTCGTGCCGGTCCTCCACCGGTTCGCGATGGAGGTCGGCTGACACGACGTCGTCGGAGGTTCCGATGCGCCTGAGTCCTCTCGATATCCGGCAGCAGCAGTTCACGGTGCGGTGGTTCCGCGGTCTCGACGCCCAGGAGGTGGACACGTTCCTGGAGGACGTGGCCGAGGACTACGAGATGCTGCTCAAGGAGAACACGCTCCTCAAGGAGCAGCTGGCGGCGCTCGAGGAGCGCAGCCGCGGCCTCACCGACCGCGAGAAGATGCTGCAGGACACGCTGATCACCACGCAGAAGCTCGCCGAGGACATGAAGGAGGCCGCCCGCCGGGAGGCCCAGATCATCGTCCGCGAGGCGGAGCTGCGGGGCGAGAAGCTGCTGGAGGAGGCGCGCGCCGAGGAGGCGCGGATCCGCGTCGACATCACGTCGCTGCGGCGGACGCGGCGGCAGGTCGTCGAGGAGCTGCGGATGACGCTCGACCGCTACGCGCGGCTCTTCGTGGAGGAGACGCCGCACGACGACGACCTCGACCGGCAGTGAGGCGGCCGTCGGCGGCGCGCGTGGTGCGGGGCGGGACAGGCTCGTGAGCGTGGCCGGACTCGGCCTCGACCAGGCGCGGGCCCGGCTCCCGGGGGAGGCAACCGTGAAGACGTGCGCGCTGATCGCGGCGCTCGTGCTCGCCACCGCCGCGCTCGCTCCCGCGGCCGCCCTGGCCGGCGAGGAGCGCACCGGCGAGCGGCGCGCCTTCGACGTCGACATCGACCTGAAGCTCGGCGCCGACGGCTTCCGCCTCGGCGGCCGCGTGTTCGGGCCCGCGGGCGTGTGGGGCACCTGGGTGAACGGCCGGCTGCGCCGGGACGGGTTCACGATCGACGGCCGCGTGCAGGACCCGGACCGGGCGACGAACTTCCGCCTGAACGTCGACGTGTGGGAGTGGCTCGTCCGCGGCCGGCCGCCGCTGGCGCTCTGATGCCGGTCGTGGACTTCGGTGGAGGCCCGCCCCCGGCGCAGGCGCTTCGCGGGGCCGCGACGGCTCGCCGGACGGCGCTCCCCGGGCTCTCGCGCCCCCGGCCGGGCGTCACGAGGCCGCGCGAGAGTCGCCTTCCCCGATGATCGAGCCCGTCCGCTGGGCCGGCGACCGGCTCGTCCTCCTCGATCAGACGCGGCTTCCCGGCGAGGAGGTCGAGCGCGTCTGCACGCGCTGGGAGGAGGTGGCCGACGCGATCCGCACGCTGGCCGTGCGGGGCGCCCCGGCCATCGGCGTGGCGGCCGCCTTCGGCGTGGCGCTCGCCGCTCGCGCCAGCCGCGCCGCCGGCACCGAGGATCTGATCGCCGACCTCGACGTGGCCATCAAGGGCCTCGGCGCCACGCGACCCACCGCCGTCAACCTCTTCTGGGCGCTGGAGCGCATGCGGCGCGTGGCGCTCGACGGGCGCGCGCTCGCGCCGGACGCGCTGCGGGCGCGGCTCGAGGCCGAGGCGCGGGCGATCCTCGCGGAGGACGTGGCCGCCAACCGCGCGCTCGGCGACCACGGCGCGTCCCTGGTGCCGCCGAACGCGCGCATCCTCACGCACTGCAACGCGGGCGCGCTGGCGACGGCCGGCTACGGGACGGCGCTCGGCGTCGTGCGGTCGGCGCACGCCCAGGGCAAGGTCGCGCTCGTGTGGGTCGACGAGACGCGCCCGGTGATGCAGGGCTCGCGGCTCACCGCGTGGGAGTGCGTGCGCGACGGCATCCCGCACCGCCTCGTGGCCGACGTCGTCGCCGCGTCGCTGATGGCGCGCGGCGAGGTCGACCTGGTGATCACCGGGGCCGACCGCATCGCCGCCAACGGCGACACCGCCAACAAGATCGGGACGTACGGCCTGGCGGTGCTCGCCAGCCACCACCGCGTGCCGTTCTACGTGGCGGCGCCGTTCTCGACCATCGACCCCTCGCTGCCGTCGGGCGCCCGCATCCCCATCGAGGAGCGGGACGCCGCCGAGGTGCGCCGCACGGGCGGCCGGCCGACCGCGCCGGAGGCCTCGCCCGTCTACAATCCGGCGTTCGACGTCACCCCCGCCTCGCTCATCGCCGCGATCGTCACCGAGCGCGGCGTCTTCCGGCCGCCCTACCGCTTCGGCGGCTGAGGCCGCGCGATGGCGGACAACGCCGACACGCGCGTCGCCCGCCGCTTCCACGACGAGACGTCGCACACGCCGCACTCCGTGCGGACGAGCGCCCACACCCTCGACTGGGACATCAAGCCGTTCCCGTTCAAGGTCTACACGGACACGCCGGCCGTGCCGCTGCCGCGCTCGTTCGCGCCGGTCGCGACGGACACGCTGCGGGCCCTCGGCGCGCCGGCGGCGCCTCCCGCGGAGCGCCTCACGCTGGAGGACCTCACCGCGCTCCTCTACTTCTCCGCCGGCGTGACGAAGAAGAAGACCTACCCGGGCGGGGGCGAGGTGCTCTTCCGCGCGGCGGCGTCCACGGGCGCGCTGTACCAGACGGAGGCGTACGTGGCCGCCGGCGCGGTCGAGGGGCTCCCGGCCGGGCTCTATCACTTCTGCCCCGGCGACTTCACGCTGAGGCGGCTGCGCGAGGGCGACGTGCGCGCGGCCGTCGCCGAGGCCGCCGCCGACCCGGCGCTGGCCCGCCGCGCCGCCACCGTGATCCTCACGGCGATCTGCTGGCGCAACACCTGGAAGTACCAGGCGCGCGGCTGGCGCCACCTCTACTGGGACTCCGGCACGATGCTCGCGAACCTGCTCGCGACGGCGACCGCGCAGGGCCTCGCGCCGCGGCTCTACACGGGCTTCGTCGACGCCGGCGTCCACCGCCTCCTCGGCCTCGACGGGGCGCGCGAGGTCGCGCTGGAGCTGGTGGGGCTCGGGCCCGCGGGCGCTCCCGCGCCGGCCGTGACGATCGGCGAGATCCGCCACGCGGTCGTGCCGCTGTCCTCGGAGGAGGTCGACTACCCGGAGCTCCGGCGCATGCAGGAGGCCTCGGCGCTCGCCGACGCGGCGGCGGTGCGCGCGTGGCGAGAGGCGAAGCCGCCGCCGCGCCGGCCGCTCGGCGCGACCACGCCGCTGCCGCCGGCGCGCGAGGAGGCGGGCCGGGCCCTCGGCGAGACGATCCAGCACCGCGGGTCGAGCCGACGCTTCAGCCACGCGCCGATCGGCGACGTGGAGCTGGCGACGGCGCTCTGGTGGGCCACGCGACCGGTTCCCGCCGACGTCGCCGGCGGCCTCGTCGACCTGTTCCTGGTCGTCAACGCGGTGGAGGGCATCGAGCCGGGCGCCTACCGCTACTGGCCCGGCGAGCACGCGCTGGAGCAGGTGCGGGCCGGCGACTTCCGCCGCCAGGCCGCCCATCTGACGCTGGAGCAGGCGCTGGGCGGCGACGCCGCCGCGACCGTCTTCTTCCTCGCGCCGCTCGACGCGCTGCTCGGCGCCTACGGCAACCGCGGCTACCGCCTGGCCAACCTGGAGGCCGGCATCTCGGGCGGCCGCGCCTACCTCGCGGCCTACGGCCAGCGGTTCGGCGCGTCGGGGCTGACGTTCTACGACGGCGAGGTGGTGCGCTTCTTCGCGCCGCACTCGGCGGGGCTCGACGCGATCTTCGTGACCGCGCTCGGGCGGGCGGCGCGGGCGCCGTGGTAGATTCGATGGCATGAAAAAGTACCAGCTGATGGCGCCCGGCCCCACGCCCGTGCCGAGCCAGGTCCTCCTGGCGATGGGGCAGCCGATGATCCACCACCGCACCCCGCAGTACGACGCGCTGTTCGCCGAGGTGCGGGCGGGGCTCAAGCGGCTCTTCCAGACGGCGCAGGACGTGATCCCGCTGACGTGCTCGGGCACGGGGGCGATGGAGGCCGCCGTCGTCAACACGCTGTCGGCCGGCGACACGGTGGCCATTGTCCGCGCCGGCAAGTTCGCCGACCGCTGGGCCGAGATCGCCCAGGCTTACGGGCTCACGGCGGTCGACCTCCGGGCGCCCTTCGGCGAGACGGTGCCGCCCGCCCGGCTGGCCGAGACGCTGCGCGCGCGCCCCGAGATCAAGGCCGTGCTCACCCAGCACAGCGAGTCGTCGACGGGCGTGCTGCACGACGTGCGCGCCTACGCCGAGATCACGCGCTCGACCGACGCCATCCTGATCGTGGACGCGGTGTCGAGCCTCGGGATCGCCGACCTGCCGATGGACGCCTGGGGCGTCGACGTCGTCGTGGCCGGCTCCCAGAAGGGCCTCATGCTGCCCCCGGGCCTCGCCTTCTGCGCGCTGAGCGAGCGCGCGTGGAAGCGGGCCGAGACCTCGCGGCTGCCGAAGTACTACTTCGACCTCTCCGAGGAGCGGAAGTCGCTCAGGAAGAACGAGGCGCACTTCACCCCGGCGGTCGGCATCGTGATCGGGCTGCGCGAGGTGATCGCCATGATCGAGGCCGAGGGGCTGCCGAACGTCTTCAGGCGGCACGACCGGCTGGCGCGCGCCACGCGGGCCGGCGTGGAGGCGCTCGGGCTGACGCTGTTCGCCAGGGCCACGCCGAGCCCCGCGCTGACCGCGGTGACGGCGCCCGCCGGCGTCGACGGCGAGAAGATCGTGGCCGCGTTCTCCGAGCAGCACAACATCACGATCGCGGGCGGCCAGGGCGAGATGAAGGGCAAGCTGTTCCGCCTGGGCCACATGGGCTACGCGGCCGAGTTCGACGTGATCGCCGCGCTCTCGGCCCTGGAGCAGGTGCTGGCCGACCTGGGCGTGCCCGTGGACTTCGGCACCAGCGTCCGCGCCGCCCAGAAGGTGTTCGCCGAGAAGGCCTGAGATCGTCGCGGCTGCCAGGCCGCGCTGCGCGGTGCACGCCGGGCTGGGCGCACTGCACGCCGCGCCGGGCAGGCCGCGCTCCTCCCTCCTCCCGGACTCCTCTCCCGGGTCGCGTCCTGGCGGGCACTTGCGTCGCGCGGGGGCCGTGGCCCGGCCGTTGCCTCGACCGCCCGGTCGATGCGTCGCGCGCCGCTGGTCGCCGCCCTCGTGCTGCTCGCGTACACCGCCCCCACCGGCGGCCGTCCGGCGCCCATCGAGGCGCTGGCGCCGGTCGACGTCGTCGCTTCCGGCTTCCACGATCCCCGCGGCGTGGCCGCCGACGGCGAGGGCAACGTCTTCGTCTCCGAGACCGCTCGGGGCGTCGTCACGCGGATCGACGCCGGCGGCCGCCGCACGGTGGTCGCGCGGGGGCTGAGACGCCCTGCCGGACTCGCGCTCGATCCGGCGGGCGGCCTGCTGATCGCCGAGGAGCGCGCCGGCCGGGTGCTGCGCCTCGAGCGCGGCGGGCGGCTCGCGGTCGTCGCGAGCGGGCTGTCGGCGCCGAGGTGGATGGCGGCGGCAGACGACGGGACGCTCTACGTCTCGGCGAGCGGACGGCCGGGCGACCGCCGGCACCACGGGCACCCCGGCGACGTCATCGTCCGCGTCTCCCCCGCCGGCGAGACGACCGTGCTCGCGTCGGGCTTCCGCGACATCACCGGCCTGGCCGCGGCGAGAGAGGCGGTCCATGTGCTGGATGGCGACGTCGTCCGGGTGCCCGTCCTCCCCGACGGCTCCGCCGGGGCGCAGGAGCGCGTGCCGCTGCCGCCGAGGCTCCGCGACGCGCGCGGGCTCGCGCTCGACCGGCTCGGCGCTGTCTACGTCGGCGGTCGCGAGCCGGACGGACACGGCGACGATCCTCACGGAGATCGTGGCCACCGGGGGCGCGGCGTCCTGGTGAAGCTGCATCCGGGTGGCGCGGTGACGCTCTTCGCCTGGGCCCTCGGCAGCCCCGGCGCCCTGGCGTTCGATCCCGCCGGCAACCTCCACGCGACGGAAGACGGGCCGGGGCGCGTCCTGAGGTTCGAGGCCCCGCCGGCGCCCCGGCTCGATCCGCCGCCGGCGTTCACCGCGGCGCCGGCCATCACGGTTTCCGGCACGGCCCAGGCCGGGGCCCGCGTCGACGCGTTCGCCACGCCGGGCGAGGCGCCGTCGACGACGATCGCCGCGGAGACGGGTGCGTTTTCCCTCCCGGTGCCGCTGACCGAGGGCCGGGCTCACGCGATCGACGTGCTGGCGACGGCGCACGGAGGCGAGGGCCTGACGTCGCAGCCGGCCACGGCCGCGATCACGCGCGACGGCGCGGCGCCGTCGGTCGCGATCGAGGCGCCGCCCTCCGGCGCCTTCGTCGCCGGCCAGGTCGCGGTCCGCGTCGTGGCACGGGACGGCGTGAGCGGCGTCGCCGCGGTGACCGTGGTCGCCGGCCGGTCGGCGCTCCCGGCCGCGGCCTCGCCGCCGCTCCCGGCGGTCGCGACGACCGCGTCCGCGGCGTGGAACGTGGCCGGCGTCGCCGACGGCGCCCATTCCATCGTCGCGACCGCGGTCGACGGCGCCGGCAACGTGGCGACGGCGCAGCGCTCGGTGATCGTCGACGGCGCCCCACCGGACACGACGGTGACCGGACCGTCGCTGCTCCGGGAGGGCGCCAGCGCCACGTACGAGGTCGCCGGGACGGACGCGCTGACGCCGCCGGAGTCCCTCGCGTTCGCCTGGCGGCTGGACGGCGGGGAGTGGTCGCCGTTCAGCTCGTCGCGGACGATCGTCCTCGCCGCGCCCGCCCCCGGGCCGCACCGTCTCGAGGTCAGGGCGAGGGACCTCGCCGGCAACGAGGATCCCACGCCAGCCGTGCTCGACCTGGTCGTGTCCCGCCTGGCCGTGGCCGTCACGGAGCCGGCGGCGGGCGCCGTCGTGGCGCCCGGGCTGATGCTCGTCCGCGGCACGGTGCAGCCCGATTCTCCCGTCGTCGCCGTGAGCGTCAACGGGTTTCCCGCTCTCGTCGCCGGCGGCGCGTGGGCCGTCGAGATCCCGACCGATCCGGGCGACCTCGTCCTGTCGGCCGTCGCGACGATGGGGGCCGAGCGCGCCGCGGCCACGGTGACCGTCACCGTCTCGGGGGAGACGCCGGCGCTGAGCCTCAGGGCGAGCCCGGAGAGCGGGCTCGCTCCGCTGCGGGTCGCGTGGGAGATCGCCAACCTCACCGGGCGAGCGCTCGTCGGTCTCGAGCTGGACCCGACGGGTGGCGGCCGCTTCGGGCCGGCGGTGACCCGCGTGGAGGACCTCGCCACCGTGTACGCGTCGCCGGGGCTGTTCTTCCCCGTGCTCCGCGCGACCGACGATCTCGGCCGCGTGCACCTCGCGCGCACCGTGGTCCACGTCGAGGCGGGCCGGGCCTCGACCGCGCGGTTCCAGGCGCTCTGGTCGGACTTCCGGTCGAAACTGGCCGCGGGCGACACGGCGGGCGCGCTGGCCCACGTCGCGTCGGCGCTGCTGCCGCGGCTCCAGGCGATCTTCCAGCGCCTGGGGCCCGACCTGGCGGCCGTCGCGGCGGGGCTGGGCGATCTGAAGGTCGTCGATCAGCAGGGCAGCCTGGCGGAAACTGTGGTGGTCGGCGAGGAGCAGGGCGGGCCGGCGCTGTACTTCGTCTACTTCCGCCGCGACAGCCTGGGCCGCTGGCTCATCGAGGAGATGTAGGGGAGGGCCCATGACAGGACTGGTGGCGCGCGTCGTCGCGCTCGCGGCCGCCGTGACGCTGCTCGCCGTGCCGGTCGCCGAGGCCGGCGTCGCGTGCCGGTGGTTCGGCCGCTGCCTCTACGAGAGCGCGGGCTTCACGATCTTCGTCGTCGACAAGGCCACCGGCGCCGCGGTCGAGGGCGTCCACGCGATGGCGGAGTGGGTGATGTACGCTCACGGACGGCGGAACGGCCCGCTGATGGTGCAGGACGCGATGAGCGACGTCGCCGGGAAGGTCACGTTTCCGGCGTGGGGGCCGATCCGCGGCGGACGCGAAGGGCTGGTGCTCAACACGGATCCCGCCATCACGCTGTTCAAGCCGGGCTACAAGGTGCTGATCGTCTGGAACGCGTTCCCGGTCGGCGCCGACGAGACGGACCGCCACCGGACGTTCGTGCAGGACGGCAAGGTCGTCGCGATGGAGCCGTTCCAGGGAACCGCCGAGCAGTGGTTGGAGGAGCTGTACAAGGCGGCGTATCCCGCCGTGAAGGGATCGAGCTCCGACGACCAGATCGCACGTTTCCGCGCCGAGTATCTCCGCCGACGGCGCCAGGTGTGGACCGAGATCCAGAAACTCTCGCTCGACAGCCGCGACTTTCACAACCGCAAGGATTCTTTCGAGCGCAACCTGAAGTACCTGGAAGATCTGAAGCCATGAGGGCACAGGCGCTCGTTGCGCTGGTGATGGTTCACGTCGCGACGACCATTGCAGCGTTCCCTGTCACCGCCTACGAGCTGCGTACTCATGGCCGGTTGACGGAGGCCGCGTTCATGCACTCGCCGGGAGTGGCCACGTACTTCGTGGACGTCGCCATGGATCCGGATCGTCGCCTGGACCGAGCCAGTGCCACACCGTTGGATCGTCTGGCCGACTTCGACAACACCGCCACCCCGCGTGACTGGATGATCGAGGGCTCGATCCGCGAGGACGACTACCGGCAGCGACCCGCGCTGGAGCTGCTCGGCTGCGACCCGCCGCGCAACCCGCCGTCCTCCATCGACCGCCCGCTGCAGCACTTCCTCGACCCTCAGCGTGGCGGCCTGGGGCTCACGGTGGGCGGTGTGGGATTCATCTCGGCGGCAGACTGGGCGCTGGGGCGGCTGGGGCGCGGCCCGGAGCCGACGGGCAACACGTTCACGCTGCCGGACGCTCGGCTCTACCAGCTCCGCTCGCTCACGGCGGCGCAGCCCGAGACGCGCGACCGGAACGCGGCGCTGATGTTCCGCGCGCTGGGTCACGCCGTGCACCTCGTTCAGGACATGGCCCAGCCGCAGCACACGCGGAACGACCGCCACGCCGGATGTCTCGGCGATGTCGGGGGCGAGCACAGCTGGTACGAGGACTACGTGGAGTCGCGCGCGCTCGGGCGCGCCTTCAGGCGTCGCGGTGAGCCCGCGCCGGCGCTGAGCCTCACGAGCCGCCCCGTGCCGGCGGTCGGGCGCTTCGCCGACCTCTTCAGCTCCCCGTCGGGCACAGGCCTCGCCGACTTCTCGGCGCGCGGCTTCTTCTCGGCGGCGACGAACCTCTCGCTCACCGGCGACTGCGGCGGCCTGCCGGAGCCGCCGTGCCGGCGCGACGCCTACGGCGAGCGTGAGGCGGCGTTCTCGTTCCTCGCCGCCGACGGCTCGCCGGTCAGCGGCGTCGTGCGGCTGCTGACCCACACGCTCGTCGACCCGGTGACCGGGGAGACCATCCCGGACGTCCCGATCAGCAGCCGGTCGCTGTGGGACCAGCACCTCGAGCGCCGCGGCTTCCTCCCGGCGTTCACGCTCAACACGCTCAACTACGACGCGATGGTCGACGTGCTGCTGCCGCGCGCCGTCGGCCACTCCGCGGCGTTCCTCGACCACTTCTTCCGCGGCCGGCTCGACGTGGAGCTGCTCGAGGAGCCGGCCGACCCCTCGCTCCTGCGCCTGGAGAGCGTGAACCTGGCCGACGAGCGGATGGCGGCGGGGGCGCTCTCGATCTACTCCGAGCGTGCCGACGGCACGCGGCGCAGGCTCGGCGCTCCGGCCGACGTCGCCGACGTCGCGGCGCGCTCGTCGCTGCCGCCCCTCGTCGCGCCCGGCGACGACGCCGCCACGCGGATGATCGCGGTCTACCAGGGCGGCCTCGGCGAGGAGGCCGCGGACCCGGCCTCCGGCAACCCCGGCGCCGTCGTGGCCCGGGTGGTGCCCGTGCCGCGCGTGGAGGAGGTCTTCTCGGACGGCGTCCGCTGGCAGCTCCGGACGGCGGCCGGGGTCTTCCCGCTTCCGATCCTCGCCGCCGAGATCGAGGACCTGCGCTGGGGCGACGTCGACAACACGCTGGTGGGCCGCACGCGACTAGGCCAGGGCGCGCCCAGCCGGCTCCGCGCCTACCGCATCAACCGGCCGGCCGGCTCGACGCTGGTGCCGCAGCGCAAGCCCGACGACTCGGGGGTGCGCCTGGTCGACGTCGCCGTCACCGCCGAGGCCGTCTTCCCGCTGGGGCTGGCCGTGGGGACCAGCGTCGAGTTCACGGCCAGGGTGGGCCTCGTCCAGGACCTCGTCACGTTCGACGACGAGGAGGAGCTGGTGTGGCAGGAGGGCGAGGAGGTGTACCGCGCCCGGCGACGGTTCCCGACCAATCCCGGGCCGGCGGTCGTGGATCGCGTCCTCGCGGCCGAGTTCCCGGCCTCGTCACGCTTCGCCGTGACGCTGGACGCGGGGCGGCTCGACGCGCCGGCCGCCAGGCCGTACTACTGGACGCTGCGCGAGATCGGGCTGGACGCCGCGGGCCGGATGCTGGCGGTCGTGGAGGTCGTCCTGACCTCGCCGGAGACCGACCGGCGCACCGTGCGCCTCCTGGCGCGAAATCACTTCAGCGGTCTCCTCGAGCCGGCGGTGGACGCCGTGCTCCCGGTGGCGTTCCCGGTGACCACGCTGCTGTTCGCGACGGTCGACGTCGGAGCGGGCCGCGTGGTCGCGTCGACCGCCTCGCCCACGTTCGCTCCCGTCGTCGAGGCCGTCGAGCACCACGTCCTCTTCCAGAAGCGCGTGACGGGTCCGGCCCTCGGCGGCCCGATGGCCGGCCGGGACATCACCGTGTGGGAGCTTCACCCGGCACTCTTCACGCTCGGCACGCTGCCTCCCGGCTTTCCGCCCGCGGCCGTGGAGGAGACGGCGACCGTGGAGGGCGAGAGCGGCCCGACGGCGTTCGCCCTCTCCGGCTGGTACCGGCCCGAGCTCGCGAGCCTGGTCGAGACGCCGGTCACGATCGCGCGATGGCCGGCCCCGCCGCTGACCCTCATCTACGGCTTCCAGCTGGCCGACGACGGCACCTTCCTCGGCTACACGGGTCTTCGCAGCGCGCCGACGATCAGCAGCCTCCACGGCTACGTGACGTCGCTGCGCCAGGCCCGGAGGTTGCGTCCGGGGCCGGGAGCCGTCCAGCTCCTCGTCTTCGGACGCCCGGTCGGGATCGTCCTCGACGAGGGCGAGGAGGGCGTCGTCGTGGACTGGAAGCCGGAAGCGGGCTCGGCGACGCTCGCGCTGCCCTTCGAGCTCCCACCGGCGGCGGAGCACCGCGTGGCGAGCGCGTCGTCGCGGCGCGCGCTCGTCGTCTCGCGGTCGGACGTCACGGGGCCGGCGTCGCGTCTCGTCGACCTCGACACGTCGACGGCGGTGGGCTTCGGCGGGGACGATCTGTCGGAGCGGTTCGTCGTGCTGGACCCGGCGTTCCTCTACAACGCCGACGATCTCCGCTTCTACCGCCCGCGCTCGCCGCTGCGCCGCGGGGCGCTGCCGCCGCGGCTCGCGCCCGTGCCGGGCAACCCCGTGGGGGACTACCACGCGATCGGGGAGGAGACGCCGGTCAGCGCTCGATGAGGTAGTGCACCTCGACGGTCACCGTCACGTCCAGCTCGCCGCTCTCGATGGGGCCCGGCGCCACGGGGCCGCCGACGGCAGACCGCAGCGCGAACTGCTCCACGACCGGGCGGGGGCCGGCGACCCCCTCCGTGATCGAGGCGACCTCGCCCAGCCTGACGCCGGCGGCAGCCGCGAGCTGCTGCGCCTTCGCCGCCGCGTCGGCCACCGCCCGGGCGCGCGCCTCCGCCCGCGCCTTCGCCGGGTCGTCCAGCGTGAAGTGGACGCCGCGTAGCACGTTGGCCCCCGCCGCCACCGCCGCATCCAGCACCCTGCCGGCCGTGTCGAGGTTGCGGACCTTCACGGCGACGACGTTCGTGACGCGATAGCCGGCGATCCGCGCCGGGTCTTCCTCGCCGCGCGGCCGCGGCGCCGCCAGCGGATCGACGGTGTACGTCACCGTCGTGATGTCGCGCTGCTGGACGCCGAGGCCGGCGACGGCGGCGAGCACGGCCGTCATCCGCCGCGCCACGTCGTTGCCGGCGTCGGCCAGGCTCGGGGCCCGCGCCTCCGCACCCACGTACGCGATCGCCACGTCCGGCCTGGCGCTCGCCTTGCCCGTCCCGGCCACGCCGATCGTGCGCGGGCGATGGTGGCCGGCGGCCGGCGCCGCGGCGCAGCCGGCCAGGACGGCGGCGAGCGAGGCAAGCGCGACGAGCGCGACGGCGCGTGGACGGGGCATGGCCGGCTTCAGCATACCCCGATCTTCCGATATGATGGCGAGGTTGCCATGAGCCTGCGCCTGCTCGTCGTACGACACGGGGAAACGGAGTATTCCCGCGGCCGCCGCTTCGCGGGCTCGCGGGACGTCCCGCTGACCGCCGCGGGGCGCCGCCAGGCCGAGGCCGTGGCGCAGGCGCTCGCCGGCGTCGCCGCGACCGCGGTCCACTCGAGCCCGCAGGCGAGGGCGCTCGCGACGGCGGAGATCGTGGCGGCGCCCCACGGCCTGACCGTCACGGTGGAGCCCGACTTCCGCGAGATGGCCTTCGGCGGCTGGGAGGGGATGAGCCGCGACGAGGTCGCCACGCGCTTCCCCGACGGGTACCGGCTGTGGCGCGAGAGCCCCGAGCGCGCCGTGCCGCCGGGCGGCGAGACGCTCGACGCGGTGGCCCGCCGCGTCGCCCGCGCCCTGGCCGCGCTGCGCGGCCGGCACCCCGAGGGCACCGTGATCCTCGTGACCCACGCCGTCGTCGTGCGCCTGCTGGTGCTGGGCGCGCTGGGGCTCGGGCCCGAGCGGCTCTGGAGCGTCGACGCCACCCCCGCCGGCATCTCGGAGCTGGAGTACCGCGACGACTGGGTGACCGTGCACAGGATCAACACGCTCACGCACCTGGCGGCGGAGGCCGCCGCGCCGTGAAGCCCGTCGTCCCGACCCAGCTCCCCAAGGGCGCGCGGATCTACCTGCCGGACGAGGCCGAGCGCAAGCGCCACGTCGAGCGGCGGCTGTTCGACGTCTTCGGCCGCTGGGGCTACCGCGAGATCGTCACGCCGACGTTCGAGTTCTTCGACGCGATCGCCGTCGGCACCGACCCCGGGCTCCAGGAGAACATGTTCAAGTTCGTCGACCGCGAGACGGGGCGGATGCTGGCGCTGCGCGCCGACATCACGCCGCAGATCGCGCGCATCGTGGCCACGCGGCTCCGCGACGAGCCCAAGCCGCTGCGGCTCGGCTACGTCACCAACGTCTTCCGCTACGACGAGCCCCAGCTCGCCCACTACCGCGAGTTCTACCAGGCCGGGGTGGAGCTGATCGGCCTCGACAAGCCGGAGGCCGAGGTCGAGATCATCGCGATGACGGTCGAGGGCCTGCGCGCGCTCGGCCTCTCGCGCTACCAGATCGACGTCGGCCACACCGAGTTCTTCCGGGGCCTGATGGAGATGGTCGACGCCGACGCGCCGCGCGAGCGCGAGCTGCGGAGCGCCCTGGCCCGCAAGGACGCGTCGGCGCTCGAGCGCCTGGTCGGCGAGCTGGCGCCGCCCGCCCACGTGGGCGACGCGCTGCTCGCGCTGCCGACGCTCTTCGGCGGCGAGGAGGTCCTGGCGCGCGCCGGGTCGCTGGCGCGGCACCCGCGCGCCCGGCGCGCCGTCGCCAACCTCGCCGAGGTGTACCGGCTGCTGGCGATCTACGGCCTGGCCGACGCCGTGCTGCTCGACCTCGGCGAGGTGCGCGGCTTCGACTACTACTCCGGGATGTACTTCGAGGCCTACGTGGCCGACTTCGGCGCCGCCGTGGCCGGCGGCGGCCGCTACGACGACCTCCTCGGGCGCTTCGGCTACGAGTGCCCGGCCGTCGGCTTCGCGTTCGACGTGGCCCGCGCGCTCAGCGTGATGGAGGCGCAGGGCGTCACCGTCGACCTGCCGGGGCCGGACTTCTTCATCATCGACTTCACGCGCGAGAAGACCGCGGCGCTGTCGCTCGCGCGGCGGCTGCGCGACCTCGGCGCCTCCGTCGCGCGCGACATCGTGAGCCGCGGCCTCGAGGAGTCGCTGGCCTACGCCCGCGCCCAGCGGGTGGGCCGCGTGCTCGTCGTCGGCGCCCCCGGGGCGAAGCCCGACGAGGTCCGCGTGCTGGACCTCGCGGCGGGGACCGAGACGAGGCTCGAGGTGCGCGACGCCCTGAGCGCGCCCGAGCGGTTGCTCGCGGGCGCGCGGGGAGGACGACATGCCTAACATCGTCGTCGTCGGCACCCAGTGGGGCGACGAGGGCAAGGGGAAGGTCACCGACGTCCTGACGCCGCACGTCAACGTGGTGGTGCGCTACCAGGGCGGCAACAACGCCGGCCACACCGTGGTGGTGGGGCGGGAGAAGTACGTGCTGCACTCGATCCCGTCGGGGATCCTGCACCGCGGCTGCCGCTGCGTGATCGGCTGCGGCGTCGTCGTCGATCCCGGGGCGCTGATCGAGGAGATGGAGGCGCTGGTCCAGCGCGGCGTCGTGCTCGACGGCAACCTGTTCATCTCGAAGAACGCCCACGTGATCATGCCGTACCACCCGGCGCTCGACCGGGCCTCCGAGGCCAAGCTCGGGCCGCGCCGGATCGGGACGACGGGCAAGGGCGTGGGCCCGGCCTACGTCGACAAGGCCGCGCGCATGGGCATCCGCATGGCCGACCTGCTCGACGAGCGGCTGTTCCGCGAGAAGCTCGCCGTCAACGTCGCCCAGAAGAACCGGCTGCTGCGCGAGATCTACGACGCGCAGACGTTCTCGGTCGAGGAGATCCTGAACCCGTACCTGCGCTACGCGGGCTGGCTCGCCCCGTACATCACCGACACCGCGCTGCTGCTCAACCGCTGGATCGACGCCGGCTACAGCGTGCTGTTCGAGGGCGCCCAGGCGACCATGCTCGACCTCGACCACGGGACCTATCCGTTCGTCACCTCGTCGTCCACGACGGCCGGCGGCGCGGCGACCGGCACGGGCGTGCCGCCCACGCGGATCCACGGCGTGCTCGGCGTCGCCAAGGCCTACACGACGCGGGTGGGCGCCGGGCCGTTCCCCACCGAGATGCACGGCGCCATCGCCGAGGAGATCCGCGCGCGCGGCAACGAGTACGGCGCCACCACCGGCCGGCCGCGGCGCTGCGGCTGGTTCGACGCCGTCGTGCTGCGCTACGCCGTGCGCATCAACGGACTCGACACCGTGGCGCTGACCAAGCTCGACGTGCTCGACCAGTGCGAGACCGTGAAGATCTGCACGGGCTACCGCTACCGGGGCGACGTCCTCACGGACTTCCCCGAGGAGGAGACGGTCCTCGCCGAGGCCGAGCCGGTGTACGAGGAGGTCTCGGGGTGGATGGCGCCGACCAGCCGCGCCAAGAGCGAGGGCGACCTGCCGGCGAAGGCCCGGCGCTATCTCGAGCGGCTCGAGGAGCTGATCGGCGTCCCGTTCTGCATGATCTCGACCGGCGCCCAGCGGGACGAGACGATCCTCTGCGAGGACTCACCGCTGCTCGGGTGGTTCCCGTCCGTGAGGTCGAGCCTGCTCTGAGGCGCCGCCCGGCGTCCGTCCGCCGCTCCGCCGCGCCCGGCCGCACCGGGGCGCGCCGCCGGCTGGGCGCGCTGCTCGCCGTGATGCTGCTGGCGGCGGCCGGCTGCGCGCCGTCGGCCCGCACGCCCGAGGCCGCGCTGGGCGAGGGCGCCCGCGGCGCCGTGGCGTTCACGGGCGGGGGCGTCGTCGTCTCCGGCGTCCTGACGCTTGCCGACCGTCCGGGCCGCGTGCCCGCCGTCATCCTGATGCACGGCTGCTCCGGGCTGCCCCACCGGGCCATCAACGGCTGGAACGAGGTCCTGCCCGCCTGGGGCTACGCGACGTTCGTCGTCGACGGCTTCGGCCCCCGCGGATACCGGGAGATCTGCACCGACACGTCGCGCGTGAGGCCGAGCGAGCGCATCGCCGACGCTTACGGCGCGCTCCGGATCCTCGCGACCCACCCGCGGATCGATCCCGAGCGCATCATCCTCATGGGGTTCTCGCACGGCGGCATCGTCACCCTGGCGGCGGCCACGCGGTGGGCGCGGGAGCGGTTCGCCCCGCCCGGCGCCCCGGCGTTCCGGGGGTTCATCGCGTTCTACCCGTTCTGCAACGTGGAGGTTCCGGGGATGACGGCGCTCGCGGGGCCGCTCCGCGTGCACAGCGGCGCGCTCGACGACTGGACGCCGGCCAGCCACTGCGTGTCGCTCGTCCGCGGCATGCGCGAGGCCGGCGGCGACGCGGAGATCACCGTCTACGACGGCGCGCACCACAGCTTCGACAGCGTCGGCCTCGGCGTCGTGCGGCTCTCGAACGTCGACAACCCCGGGAACTGCCTCATCCGGCTGCCCAGCATCGACGCCCCGCCCGATCTCGCCGCGCTGCGCGCCTGCATGACGCGAGGAGCGACGTCCGGCTGGAACCCCGAGGCCACGGAGGCGGCGCGGCGCAACGTCCGCGCCCAACTGGAAGCGCTCGTCAGGTAGCCGTCACTTCCCGGCGGGCCGGCTGCCGGAGGCCTGCAGCGTGACGCTGTCGCCGACGATCAGGAACGCCACGTCGCCGTTGGAGGCCTTGTAGGTCCACACCTCCACCGGCCCCACCTTCTGGATGTCGTCGGGCCGGCCGAGCTTCGCCTCCAGCTCGGGGCGCTTCTCGATGTCGCGGGCGCGCTCGATGAGGTCTTCCTTGCTGCCCCGCCCGCACGCCGCGGCCGGGAAGGAGAGAGCCGCGGCCACCGCGAGGCTCCTGAGCAGCGTGCGCCGGTCCACGGCCCGGGCGACACGCCGGCCGGCGATCACTCCTGCGCTCTCCGGAGCTTCAGCGCGCTCTCGACGCTCCGGACGGGAACGACGTCGGCGCGCGCCGGGACGACCGCGGGAAGGCGCCGGGCCCCGGTGAACCGCTCGCGGAACCACGAGTCGTCCAGGTGCGAGACGTCGACGCGGGCCGAGCCGCTGCTCGCGTGGACGAACCGGCCCTGGCCGATGTAGATGCCGTTGTGACGGAGCCCGTCGAAGAACACCAGGTCGCCCGGCCGGAGGCTCGCGCGGCTGACCGGAACTCCGACGCGGTACTGCTCGGCGACGGTGCGCGGCAGACCGATCCCGGCGATCTCGTGCACGTAGCGGACGAACCCGGAGCAGTCGAAGCCGGCGGGGGTCGATCCGCCGTACCGGTACGGCGCGCCGATGTGCCTCAGCGCCTTCTGGACGACGACCGGGTGTCGGGGCGTGGCGGTCGGCTCCTGCCACTCGTCGACCGGCGGCGGGACGGCGGCGATCCGCGAGGGGGGCACGCGCGCGGTGTCGGAGAACGTGGCGCAGCCCGACAGCACGACGACGGCCGTGAGGGCGCGCGCGGCGCGAGAGCGTCGCCCGCGCTCACCGGGGCGGCCCGGCGGGGCGACGAGGATGGGCCGGATCAGCCGTGCGCAGCGTCGCGTCATGATCCCGACTCCCGGGGAGTGTAATCGGGTGCGGCCGCCGAGGGCCAGCACGATCGACGGGCCGCTCGAGGCCGGCCCGCATCCCGGACGCAGCAAGATCGGGGCCGGAAACCGCCTGCCGCGGGGTGCTAGACTCGGTCCGGGAGCCCTTAGCTCAGTTGGTAGAGCACCTGACTTTTAATCAGGGGGTCCTGGGTTCGAGTCCCAGAGGGCTCACCACCCGCGCTTCCCCGCCGTCTCACCCCTGAGAACTCCGCTTGCCGACCCGGGGGGCCGGCGCTACTATCCCCCCTCTATGTCGCGGGAGGCGGCGGCGTCCCACCGGTCGAGAAGGCGCATCGGCGTCGCCGTCCTGCTCGTCCTGACCCTGCTGTTCGTCGCCGAGCGGCGTGTCGCTCAGTACGCGAGCTTCGGCGGCGAGGAGCCGGGCATCGGCTCGCTGTACTGGTTGAGGGCGTCCAGCCTGCCGGACGTGGAGCCCGTCCGGCAGCCCCGCGCGCTCGCATCGCAGGACGTCGCGGCCGGCCGCGTCGAGCTGCCGGCGGCCCCCGTCGTCCCGCGCTCTCCCCCGCGGTGACGGTTCGCGCGTGCCGATAGTCGCCGGCCCGCCGATCGCCGGCGACGGCGCACTCGAGCTGTCCGGGCGCAACCTGGCCGACGCGCGGCCGAGGAAGTCTCTGCGGATGGAAGAGCATGAAGTGCGGAGCCTGGTTCTCCTGAAGATCGCCGACGGCAGGCTGCCCAGAAGGACCGACAAGCTCTGGGCGGGCCCGGGCAACGGCGAGGTCTGCGACGCCTGCGAGCGGCCCATCGCCCCGGGGCAGTACCTGATGGAAGGCGTCGACGGCGGCCGGACGCTCTTCCGCTTCCACCGGGAGTGCTTCGCGGTCTGGAACGCGGCCCGGTAGGTCGCCGCCCGGCGCCTTGACCCCTCGCCGGCCCCTGCTATCGTGGGGCCGGGCGATCCCGTCCGAGGAGCGTGAGATGCCCGAGATCGACGCCTACGCCGGCTCCTACTACTCGATGACCTGGGAAGGCCCGCGCGGCTATCCCCAGGACGCCAACTCCGGCCGCTGCTACATCACGGGCATGCTCGGCATGCTGCGCCACTTCGGCGAGCCCGACGTGCTCTTCGCCGACGGCACGAGCGGCGACGGCTTCTCGTTCCGCTGGTGCCCGGCGTGGGGCAATCCCGCCTTCAACGGCGGCGCCGGCGCGTTCCACGAGCTCTGGGAGTACACGCCGGCCGCGCTCGGCTTCCGCGCCCACTGGGAGCAGGACCCGGAGGGCGGCTGGGAGGAGGCGTGGGACCGGATGCGCGGCCTGGTCGACCGGGGCATCCCGGTGCAGGTCGGCACGCACTACAGCCTGATCCTGCCGTACGGCGCGAGGACGTCGCCGCGGCTCGCCCACGTGCTGAAGGTGCGCCCCGGCCCCGGCTTCGGTCACCACGTCGTCGTCTCCGGCTACGACCTGGAGCGCGAGACCGTGACGATCTACGAGCCGAACGACGTCATGCCCCACGCGCGCTTCGAGTGCCCGATCAACGTGTTCCGCCGGGCGTGGCAGGAGGCGGAGCAGCGCGAGGGCGGTCACTACACCGAGTGGCCGAACCACTATCCGTTCGACGGGGAGTGGAGCCTGCACGACGGCTACGGCCCCTATCAGATGATGTGGGTCGAGCCGGGCCGCGACCCGGACTGGGACGTCGCGCGCTCGATCCGCCACTCGTTTCGCCGGAACATGAAGATCCTCCGCGGCGAGTACCCCAAGCCCTACGCGCTCTTCGGCAACCAGTGGCAGATCCCCCACTGGGAGACCGGCGCGCCGGGGATGGCCCGCTGCGCCGAGGCGATCCGGGCCGGGAAGCTGGAGGACGTCCGCACGCCGACCGGCGAGACCAGGAGCCTGTTCGTCCACGGCAACATCCCGAACCACGGGGTGCTGGGCCGCGCGGGCGCGGCGGGCTACCTGCGCCGCGTGGCGCGCGAGCTGAACGCGCGCGGGCTCGACGGCGAGCCGGCCGACCGCGCGGCCGACCGCATGGAGGAGTCGGCGATCATGTTCCGGCGCCTGCGCTACGAGGAGCGGCTGCCGGCCGCCGGCGAGCTGCTGGGACGCATCGCCGACGTCGAGCTGACCGCGCTCGACCTGATGGAGCGCGCCTGGCCGGAGGTCCAGGCGCTGGAGTCGGCGGCGCGCCGTCCCGCGTGACGGGCGTCAGGCCCGCGCCGCCGCCGGCCTGTAGCCCAGCGCCTCGTTGAGGAAGTTGAACGTGTGGGCGTGCATCACGTGGAGGTTGTCCTTCTGGCAGTGCGTGACGCCGCCCAGCCCGTGCGCGCGCTCCACGACGCGCAGGCGCTTGACCTCCGACCCCAGCTCCTCGACGTAGCGGATCCCCTGCGTCACCGCGAGCGGCGCCCAGTCCTCGCCGCCGACGAGCACCAGGAACGGGCAGCGCACCCGGCCCAGCACGCCCTTCAGCGTGTAGGCCTCGCGCTTCTGGAAGAACTCCTCCGCGCTCTTGGCGCCGATGAGCGCCTGGAGGTGCGGGTGGGGCGGCTCGACGTACCACTCGCGCGGCCGGTACTCCTCGCCCCAGGAATAGATGGCGCCCCACGACACGGCGGCGGCGAAGCGCGGCTCGAAGGCCGCGGCGCGCGGCACCAGGTAGGCCGCGAACGACTCGCCGACCACGCAGAGGCGTGAGGGGTCGACGTCGGGGCGGGCGAGCAGGAAGTCGACCGTCGGCCGCACGAAGTGCTCGCAGTCGGGCCGGGTGGGCATCCCCCTGGCGTAGAGCGTCAGGCCGACGCCGGGCGCGTTGTAGACGAGGCAGTGGTAGCCCGCGATCGAGGCCGGCAGCGCCACCGTGAAGTACGCCTCCTCCGAGAGCGAGTCGGCGCCGTTGAGATAGAGGATCGTCGGGCGCCGCCCCGAGCCCGTGCGCGCGGGGACGAAGTAGCCGGGGAGCGTCGTGCGCTCGTAGGGCACCTCCACGGGCTCGACGGGGTGGTCGAGGTGGGGGAGCGCAGCGCGGAACGTGTCGCGCACCTTCTCGAGCGTGGGGATCTTCCGCGCGTCGGCGCCCGTCATGTAGAACTGCGAGGCCCGGTGGTAGTTCGACGCGCGCTGCCAGGCGTGGCGCGCCGTCAGCCGGTTGCCGCACGCCTCGGCCTCGCGGGCCTGCGCCTCGCAGAGCCGCCCCAGCCGCGCCCACTGGGTCACCCACGACTCCGGGTCCTCCGGCCGGATGCGCTGGACGGCCTCGTGGATCTCGGTGAAGTCCGAGCCGCCGAAGTCGATGATGCCGAGCAGCCGCGTCACCTGGAACGACTGGTTCCAGAAGCGCGGGTCGGGGAACGCCTGGAACGTGACGGTCACGGCGGATCCTCCGCGGCGTGAGAGGTCGCGAGGGCGCGGGCGGCGCGGCCCGGCCCTCGCGCCGGGCGCGCCGCCGCGCGGCTCAGATCAGCGGGTTCAGCGCCTTCCTGCCGAGCAGCTCCCGCTGGTCGATGCGGAAGACGTCGGCCAGCCAGTCGGCCATCAGCTCCTGGCCGATCGTCGGGTTGTCGTGCTGGCAGTGCTCGGCGCCCGTCTCCTCCGGCATCACGAAGCGCAGCGTGACGTCCACGCCCTTCGCCTTGCCGTACTCGTAGGTCCTCGTCGCCTGGGACATGCCGAGGACGTCGTAGCCGCCGTGGACGATCAGGTAGGGGCACGTCATGTGCTCGAGGACGCCCTGGAGCGTGAACGCCTTCGCCCGCTCGACGGCCTCCTTCATGGTCTTCACGCCGAAGACCCACTTGATGTGGCTCGCCAGCCCGTGGCTCTCGTCGGCGTTCTTCCACAGCTCGTGGATGTCCCAGATCGCGCCGTGGGAGATCGCGGCGGCCAGCCGCGGCTCCATGGACCCCGCCCGGGCGGCGTAGTAGCCGCCCAGGCTCGAGCCGCAGACCGCGATGCGGGTCGGGTCCACGTCCGTGCGGGTCAGGAGGTAGTCGACGCAGCGCCCGATCGGCACCTCGTAGTCGGGCCGGGTCGGGATCTTGTGGCGGCGGAGCGTGCCGCCCTGGCCGGGGCCGTCGATCATGAGCACGGAGATCCCGCGCTGGAGCGCCCCGTGCGCCTGCATGAACCACATCTCGTCCTTGATGGAGTCGAGCCCGCCCATGGAGATCAGGCACGGCTGCCGGTCGACGGCGAAGGGCGCCCGCACGAAGTAGGCGAACAGGCTCTTGCCCTCGTAGGGGATCTCGAGCACCTCGCCGGGCGGGTTCAGGTGGCGGAGGAAGGCGTGGCTCGACTTCTCCATCTTCGTGAACGTGGCGAGCCGCCGCGGGTCGTCGGGCTCGAGGAAGAACTCCGCCTGCCGGTAGTAGTCGGCCGCCCGCAGCCAGCAGTTCATGGCGGTCCGGACGTGGCCCTTCCTCTCCTCCTCGACGCCGCGGTCGAAGTTGGCGTCGGCCACCTTCAGCCACTCGCGGTGCCACGACTCCTTGTCGCCCGGCACGATGCGCGAGGCGACCATGAAGCACTCGCTGACGGCGCCGCCGCCCTCCTGCGTCTCGCCGAGCCCGCGCCGGTACTGGTAGGCGAACCACGGGTGCTCGGGCCAGTGGTGCCAGCCGTACGGCTCGTAGTGCGGCAGCTTGTTGTCGGTGACCTTCGTGATGAGGTTGTCTTCCCGGAGCACGTCCTGGGTGGCCACGAGGCGACCTCCGATGCGGAGTCGACTGCAGCCGCGATGGTAGCACGGCGGGCCGGAATCGCAATCGGGGCGGGCGGTTGCGGCACGCGGGCCGGCGTGGTACAACCACGCCGACAACGCGTCTCCGTCCGCCGTCCCCGTGTCCTCGCGAAAGAGGGAGAGGCCGATGAATCGACTCGTGGCGTCTCTGCTGGCCGTGCTGCTGCTCCCCGCGCTCGCCGCCGCGCACCCCAACCACGTCGTCAAGCTCGTCGCCGGCTCGCCCGGCTACGACCACATCCAGCCCTTCATGGCCGAGAAGCTCGGCTTCTGGGAGAAGTACGGCCTCAAGGTCGAGTTCATCGGCGGCAACTACGTCCGCTCCAACAACATGATGTCGACCGGCGACTTCGACGCCGGCTACAACCAGATGGCGAACGCCATCCGCTACCACATCGCCGGCATCCCGAACATCATCGTCGGCTCGTCGTCGGCGAACTGCGCCGTCATCATCGCCAACCCGAACGTCAAGTCGTGGGCCGACCTCAAGGGCAAGCGGATCGGGATGGTGACGAAGTTCGACGTGCAGTGGATGACGATGGTCGAGCACATCCTGCCGCGGTTCGGCCTCAGCGAGAAGGACGTCCAGCTGGCGCTGGTGCCGGTGCCCGAGGTGGCCACGGCCATCCTCACCGGCGACGTCGCGGCCGCCTTCCCCTTCGAGCCGTACGGCACGAACGCCCTCCAGAAGGGCGCGAAGGTGCTGCTGCCGGCGAAGGACATGATCGACAAGACGAAGCTCCAGACCGACATGCTGCGCAACGGGCTCGTGCTCAACCAGAAGTTCATCAAGGACCACCCGGATCTGGCGCAGAAGGTCGTGTGGGCGCACATGGACGCCGTGGAGGTCATGCGGAAGGACCGGAAGACCGGCATCGACATCATCAAGCACTACAACCCGAAGATGGACCCGAAGCTCATCGAGGACTCGTACGACAACTGCGGCTGGCAGTACCAGCAGCCGCCCCGGGTGTGGATCGACACCCTCGTGAGCTGGATGCTGAAGAACAAGGTCATCGACAAGCCGGTGTCCTACGAGGCGGTGACGGACTTCTCGCTGCAGCAGGGCTACCCGGGGTATCCCGGCTGGGAGAAGGCCAGGAAGTAGCGATGGTCGAGATCCAGGGGCTCTCGAAGCGCTACGAGACGGGCGACGGCGAGATCACGGCGCTGTCGTCCACCTCGCTGGCGATCGGCGAGGGCGAGTTCGTGTGCCTCCTGGGGCCCTCCGGCTGCGGCAAGTCGACCCTGCTCAAGATCGTCGCCGGGCTCATCCCGCCCACCGGGGGCGCCATCCGGATCGACGGCCGCCCGGTCACGGGCCCCGGGCCCGACCGGGCCGTCGTCTTCCAGGACTACGCGCTGTTCCCGTGGATGACCGTGACGGAGAACGTCGAGTTCGGCCTGGCCGCGCGCGGCGTCGACGCCGCGCGGCGGCGGCGGACGTCGGCCGAGCTGCTGCGGGCCGTGGGCCTCGCCGACTTCGCGGGCCGGTACCCGCACCACCTCTCGGGCGGGATGAAGCAGCGCGTGTCGATCGCCCGGGCGCTCGCGGTCGACCCGGTGCTGCTGCTCATGGACGAGCCGTTCGGCGCCCTCGACGCCCAGACCCGCTACGTGATGCAGCAGGAGCTGCTCAGGATCTGGAGGGCGTACCGGAAGACGGTCCTCTTCGTCACGCACTCGATCGACGAGGCGCTCTACCTCGGCGACCGGGTGGTGATCATGACCGCGCGCCCCGGCCGCATCAAGGAGGACCTGCGGGTGCCGTCCGAGCGCCCGCGCGACATCTCGAGCGCGGAGTTCGGGGCCCTGCGACGCCACGCGCTGGACCAGCTCTCCGAGGAGATCGAGCGCTCGATGGCCCAGGAGTCGGCGGCGGGGGTCGCGCCGTGACCGAGGCGGCGCTCGAGCAGGCCCAGCCGGCGCCGGGCCTGCGCCGCCGGCGGCGGCCGCGCCGCTGGCTGTCGCGCGAGCTGGCGCTGGGCGCCGGCACGCTGCTCGCCTTCGTCGCGGTGTGGAAGCTCGTCCACTGGTCGGGCGTCTTCCCGCCCTGGGCGTTCCCCTCGCCGGAGGGCGTGCTCGGCGCGTTCGTCGACACGCTGAAGAGCGGCTCGCTGCTGTCCAACACGTGGGCCAGCGTGCAGCGCCAGCTCGTCGGCGTCGCGCTCGCGGCGCTGGTCGGCATCCCCGGCGGCATCCTGCTCGGGGCCTCGCCCACGTTCCGGGCCGCGCTGCTGCCGCTGGCCCGGATGATCTACCCGATCCCGGGCATCGCCTGGATCCCGCTGGCCATCCTCTGGTTCGGCGTCGGCTTCAAGTCGACGGTCTTCGTCATCTTCTTCACGGGGCTGTGGCCGATCCTGTTCAACACGATGACCGGCGTGGAGACCCTCCAGGGCCAGTACACCGAGGTCGCCCGCGTGTACCTGGCGCCGCGGCTCTTCTACGTGCGGCGCATCCTCATCCCGGGCTCCCTGCCGTTCATCATCACCGGCATCCGCCTCACCTACGGCGTGGGGTGGCGCGTGATCGTCGGCGCCGAGATGATCTCGTCGATCACCGGGCTCGGCTTCATGATCGACGACGCGCGCTGGCAGCTCCGCCCCGACGTGATGGTGGCCGGCATGATCACGATCGCGATGATCGGCTGGATCATGGAGAACTGGGCGTTCGACTGGCTCGAGCGGGTCACCATCGAGCGCTGGGGCATGAAGAGCACGCGCTGAGCCGGCCCGCCGGGCCCCGCCACCTCCGAGACACCGGAGGGGCCTCGACGCCCCGCTACATGACGTCGGAGGGGACAGGGGGCCCCACGCGGGGGGCGAGCTCCGGCGCCGGAGCGTCTACGGGTTGACCGTCACCACCCGGACGACCACGTTGTTGAACTCCTGGAGCTCGGCCACGGCGCCGCCGGCGTCGGCGCGGGCGATCACGTAGTAGGTGCCGGGCGCCGTGCCCGCCGGGACCGTGAGGCTCGCCGACGCCGCGTCCGACTGGCCCGGCGACAGCGCGGGCACGGCCCGGCTGCCGAGCGGCACGTCGGCCGCGTCCAGCGTCACGTTCGTCGACAGGTAGTAGCCGGTCGTCGAGGCGCCGGCCGCCCCGCCGCCGTCGTTCACCGTCGTGTCCGTCGTCGTGAACGGCACGCCGACCGTCAGCGTCGGCGGCACGGCGAAGCTCGAGATTCTCAGGTCAGGGCCGACCTGGACCTGGCGGGCCAGCACGTTGTTCGTCTCCTGGCCCTCGGTCACCGCGCCTCCGTCGTCGGCCCTCGCCAGCAGATAGTAGTAGCCGGGCGCCGTCCCCGTCGGCAGCGTGAGCGAGACCGGGCCCGAGTCGGAGGCGTTCGCGGCGAGCGCCGGCACGGCGCGCGCCGAGCGGGACGTCGCTCGCGTCCAGCGTCGCGTTCGTCGAGAGGTAGTAGCCCGTCGCCGAGGCCGCCGCGGCCGTCGCGCTCTGGTTGGCGGTCGTGTCGGTCACGGTGAACGGCGTGCCGGCGCCCACCGCCGCCGGCGCGGAGAGCGCGCTGACGACGAGGTCGGCGCCGATCTGGACCGCGCGCGCGAGCACGTTGTTGGCCTCGTCGCTCTCGCCGACGGCCTGGCCGTCGTCGGCGCGCGCCAGCAGGTAGTAGCTGCCCGCCGGCGTGCCGGCCGGGATCGTCACGGTCGCCGAGCCCGACTGCGAGGCGCCGGCGGCGAGGGCGCCGACGGCGCGGTCGCCGAGCGCGGCGTCGCCGGGATCGAGGACGGCGTCGGCCGAGAAGTAGTAGCGCGTGGTCGAGCCGGCGGCCGGGCCGGCGCCGGCGTTGGTCGTCGTGTCGGAGACGGTGAACGGCGTCCCGGCGCCGACGCCGGCGGGCACGGTGAGCGAGGACACCCGGAGGTCGGCGCCGACGCGGAGCAGCGCCGAGGCGACGTTGTTGCCCTCCAGGGACTCGGCGACCGCCTGGCCGTCGTCGACGCGGGCGAGCAGGTAGTACGTGCCGGCCGGCGTGTCGGCGGGCAGCGCGAGCGACGTCGAGGCGGCGCTCGAGCCGCCGGCCGCCAGGGCGGGGACGCCGCGGCTGCCGAGCGGCACGTCGGCCGCGTCCCACGTCGTGTTCGACGACAGGTAGAACGCGGTGGTCGACGCGCCGGCGGGGCCGCCGCCCTGGTTCGCCGTCGTCTGCGACACCGTGAACGGCACGCCCGCGCCGACGGCGGCCGGCGCCGACAGCGCCGCGCCCCAGAGATCGGGCCCGACCTGGAGGACGCGCGCCGAGACGTTGTTGGTCTCCTGGGACTCCGCGACGGCGTCGCCCGCGTCGGCCCGGGCGATCAGGTAGTACGTCCCGGGCGCCGTGCCGGCGGGCAGCGTGACGCTGGCCGAGCCCACGCTGGAGGCGCCGGGGCCGAGGACCGGCACCGACCGCGCGCCGACGAGCGCGTCGCCGGCGTCGAGCGCGCTGTCCGCCGAGAGGTAGTAGCCCGTGGAGGAGGCCGCCGCCGTGCCGCCGCCGCGGTTCACCGTCGTGTCGGTCACCGTGAACGGGACGCCGGCCCCCGCGCCCGACGGCGCCGAGAACGCGGAGACGGCCAGATCGGCGCCGACCTGCACCGCCCGCGCGGTCACGTTGTTGCCCTCCTGGCTCTCGCCCACCACGCCGCCGCCGTCCGCCCGCGCCAGGACGTAGTACGCGCCGGTCGCCGTCCCCGCGGGGATCGCCACCACCGTCGAGGCCGTGCTGGACGCGCCGGCGGCCAGCGCGGGGACGACGCGGCTGCCGAGGTGGACGTCGGCCGCGTCGAGCAGGGCGTCGGCGGAGAGGTAGAACGCGGTGACCGAGGCGCCGGCGGGACCGGCGCCCGTGTTCGCCGTGGTCTCCGTCACCGCCAGCGACGCGCCGGCGCCCGCGGTCGCCGGGACCGTGAGCGACGAGACCACGAGGTCGGCGCCGACCTGGACGATCCGCGCGTTGACGTTGTTCGCCTCCTGGCTCTCGACGACGGCGCCCGTCGCGTCGGCGACGGCGAGGACGTGATACGTGCCCGCGGGCGTGCCGGCCGGGATCGTGGCCGGCGTCGAGCCGGCGCTGGAGCCGCCCGCCGCCAGCGCGGGGACGGCGCGCGCGCCGATGGCGACGTCGCCGGCGTCCCAGGCGGCGTCGACCGAGAGATAGAACGTCGTGGACGACGCGGGGGCCGACCCGCCGCCCTGGTTCGCGGTCGTGTCGGTCACGGTGAAGGCGACGCCCGCGGCCACCGAGGCGGGGACGCCCATCGCCGTGATGCGCAGATCGGCGCCGACCTGGATCGTCCGCGCGGCGACGTTGTTCGACTCCTGGCTCTCTCCGACCGCGGCGGTGTCGTCGGCCCGCGCGATCAGGTAGTACGTGCCGGCGCCGGTTCCGGCCGGGATCGTGAGCGAGGCCGAGCCGGTGCTGGACGCGCCGGCGGCGAGCGCCGGCACGGCCCGGCCGCCGAGCCGGACGTCGGCGGCGTCGAGGACGGCGTCGGCGGAGAGGTAGTAGCCCGTCGTCGACGCCGGAGAGCCGCCGCCGCCCTGGTTCGCCGTCGTGTCCGTGACGGCGAGCGTCGCGCCGGCTCCGGCGCCCGCCGGCGCCGTCAGGCTCGACACCGCGAGATCCGGGCCCACCTGGACCAGGCGGCTGCTGACATTGTTGTTCTCGCGGCTCTCGGCGACGCCGCCGGTCGCGTCCGCGCGCGCGATCACGTGGTACGCGCCCGGCGCGGTCCCCGCCGGGATGGTGACGCTGGTCGAGCCCGCGCTCGAGGCGCCGGCGGCGAGCGCCGGCACGGCGCGGCTGCCGAGGAGGACGTCCCCCGCATCCCACGTCGGGTCGAGCGAGAGGTAGAAGGCCGTGGTGGACGGGCCCGACGGCCCGCCGCCCGCGTTGGTGGTCGTGTCGCCGACGACGAGCGCCGCGCCGCCGCCCGCGGCGGCGGGCACGGTCATCGCCGACACCCAGAGGTCGGCGCCCACCAGGACGGCGCGCCACGTGACGTTGTTGGTCTCCAGGCCCTCGGTGACGGCGCCGCCGGAGTCGGCATGGGCCAGCACGTAGTAGGTCCCGGCCGCGAGCCCGGCCGGCAGCGTGATCGACACGGTGCCGGTGCTCGAGCCGCCGGCGGCGAGCGCGGGCACCGCGCGGCTGCCGAGCGGCGTGTCGGCCGCCTGGTACTGCGTGTCGGTCGAGAGGAAGTAGGCCGTCGCCGTGGCGGGAGCGGGCTCGGTGCCCTGGTTGACGGTCGTGTCGGTCACCGCGATGGTGGCGCCGGCGCCGGCGGTCGCCGGCACCGTGAAGGACGGCACGAGCAGGTCGGCGCCGACCTGCACGATGCGCCCGTTCAGGTTGTTCGCCTCCTGGCTCTCGACGACGGCGTCGCCGGTGTCGGCGACCACGAGGACGTAGTACGAGCCCGGGGCGGTGGCCGGCGGGATCGTGAGCGAGACCGAGGCGCTGCTGGCGCCGCCCGGCGCCAGCGCGGGCACCGCGCGGCTGCCGAGGACGAGGTCGCCGCCGTCGCGCAGCGGATCGGCCGAGAGGTAGTAGGTCGTCGTCGACGCGACGGCGGGGCCGCCGCCCTGGTTCGACGTCGTCTCGGTCACCGTGAACGGCACGCCGCGCGCGAGCGCCGGCGGCACCGAGAGCGAGGAGATCGTCAGGTCCGCCGGCAGGTCGTCGCTGACGAGCGTGACGGTGGCGACGCCCGGCGCGCCGGCGATGTAGTCCCGGCCCGCCGAGAGCGAGACGACGATGGTCTCGTCGGGCTCGACCAGCGCGTCGTCCAGCGGCGTCACCACGAAGCTCGCGCTGCTCGCGCCCGCGGGGATCGTGATGCTGCCCGGCAGCGCGACGTAGTCCGAGCCGGCCGTCGCGGTGCCGCGCACCGTGTAGGCGACGGTGAGCGGACCGTCGGTGGCGCCGGTGCGCGTCACCGTGAAGGCGCCGGTGGCGAGCCCCGCCTCGAGCGCGCTCGCGTCGGTCGCCACGATCGTCACCACGGGACGGTCGGCGCCGCCCAGCAGGATCTGGGCCGACTGGAACACGTCGATGATGCCGGCGCCGTAGGCGTTGTCGGGACCGGGGGCGCCGAGGTCGAGCGCCCCCTGGACGAGCAGGCCCTCGAGCGCGGGCACGGTGAGCGTCGGGTCGATCGACTTCAGCAGCGCCACGGCGCCGCTCACGTGCGGCGCGGCCATCGACGTGCCGCTGAGCGCCACCCAGCCGCCGGGGACCGCCGAGAAGATGTCGTCCCCGGGCGCCGTCACGGTCGGCTTCACGCCGCCGTCGCAGGCCGACGGCCCGCGCCCGCTGAAGTCGGCCACGGCGTCGCTCGGGTCGGTCGCGCCGACGGTGAACGAGTCGGGATAGTTGCCGGGGCTGCGGGCGCTGCCGTCGTCGGGGCCGTCGTTGCCGGCGGCGAACGCCGGGAAGATGCCGGCCGCGCGGAAGGCCTGGACGTCGGCCACGAACTCCGTGATGCAGCCGGCCTCCGCGAAGCCCCACGAGCTGTTCACGACGTCCGGGGCGTTCTCGGGGGCGCCGCCCGGGGCCAGGAACCAATCGAAGATCTGGTGGAACGCCGAGGCGAGGCCCTGGCCCGCGTCGTTGAACGCCTTGGCCGCGATCCACCGGGCGCCGGGCGCCACGCCGATGCTGGTGCCCGAGGCGCTGCCGCCGACGGCGATGCCGATGGTGTGGGTGCCGTGGCCGTTGGCGTCGAACGGCGTCGCGTGCTCGCCGTACGGGTCGAACCACGAGATCGCGTGGTTGCCGCGGTAGTTGCCGGCGAGGTCGGGATGGTTTCCGTCCACGCCCGTGTCGAAGGAGCCGACGACCACGCCGGCGCCCGTGTAGGCGGGGTTCATCGCCCACACCTCGGGCGCGCGCAGCCGCTCGATGTTCCACTGGCTGATCTCCGCGCCGGGCGCGGCGCTCGACGCGATCGACGAGCGGACGATCGGCGCCGGTGCGGGGATCACGAAGTCGGGGCGCACCTCGAGCACGTCGGGCCGGGCGGCGAGCGCGCGCACGACCGCCGCGTCCGCCGTCACCGCGACGCCGTTGAAGATCCAGAACGGGACGACGCGAAAGACGCGTCCCGCCAGGCGCTCGCGCGCGAGCTGGGCGAGGAGAGGCGCCTGGGTGGTCGTCGCGTGGCTCCGGAGCGCGTTGACGACGGCCTGGCGGCGCGCGGCGCGCAGGCCCGGCGCGACCTTCGCGGCCGCCGCGGCCGGATCGACGCGCGGCGCCATGTGGACGATGACGGAGACCGGGCGGCCGGAGGGCAGCGCGCGCAGCTCGTGCTCCACGTCGGGATGGAGACGTCCGCCCCACGCCGCATCGCTCGCGAGGAGCAAGGTGACCGCCGCGACTGCCGCCGCCAGGACCCGCACCATCGTTCGCCTCCGTCGGGAGCGGTCGATTCGGCAGGGACTGCAGCGCCGTGGAGCGGTTGTAGAGTTTGCATCGACCGTGCCCGGCCCGGCAAGGGCGGAGACCGCACGGAAATCGGGGACTTCGGCCGACCGCCGGGCAGCGAGGCGGCCGGCCCGTTGCCAGCCAGGGTCACCGCCCCGGCCTGAACGTCACTCGATGACGTGGTTCGCCCGGAGCCGGACCGAGGGCGGGATCGCGATGCGGTGCAACCGCGCCGCGGGCTGCGCGTGCGCCGCGACCGCCGCGAGCCGCAGCGCGAGGCCGGCGGCGAGCGCCCCGCGCGTCATCGCGACGGCGATCAGTCCTTCGGCAGCCCGAGCACGCGCTCACCGATGATGTTGCGCTGGATCTCGCTCGTCCCGGCCGAGATCGTGTACTGCCGGGCGGCGAGCAGCCGGTTGAACCAGCGGGGCGCGTCGGCGACGGCCGGCGTCGGCGTGTTGACGAGGACGTTCATGCCGAGCAGCTCGCCGGCGGCGTCGGCGACGCGCACGCCCAGCTCCGAACCCGCCAGCTTCAGGATCGAGCCTTCGGGGCCGGGCGGCTCGCCGCGGATCATGCGGGTGAGGCTGCGCATGCGGGTGAGCTTGAGCGCCTCGCACTCGACGGCGAGCTGGGCCAGGCGCTGGCGGATCACCGGGTCGTCCCAGGCGACGCCGCCGTCGCGCGGCAGCGTCCTGGCGAGCGCGACCAGGCGCGCCACCTGCGCCAGCGGGTTGCGCGAGCCGGAGGCGTGGCGCTCGTGCATCAGCGTCGTGGTCGCCACCTTCCAGCCGTGGTCGCGCGGGCCGAGCATGTTCTCGCGCGGCACGACGACGTCGGTGAAGAACACCTCGTTGAAGTGCCGGTGCCCGGTGAGGAGCACGAGCGGGCGGACCGTCACGCCGGGCGCGTCCATCGGGACGAGGAAGCAGGAGATGCCCCGGTGCTTCGGGACGTCCGGATCCGTCCGCGCGAGCAGGATGATCCAGTGGGCGAAGTGCGCCCCGGACGTCCACACCTTCTGGCCGTTCACGACGAAGTGATCGCCGCGATCCTCGGCGCGCGTCCGGAGCGCGGCCAGGTCGGAGCCGGCGCCCGGCTCGGAGAAGCCCTGGCACCACACCTCGTCGCCCGCGAGGATCGCCGGCAGGTGCCGGCGCCTCTGCTCGTCGGTGCCCCACTGCATGATCGTCGGGCCGATGAGATTGAGCCCCATCGCCCCCGGCAGGACGGGCGCGCGCGCCGCCGCGTACTCCTCGTCCCAGATGATCCGCTCGACGAGACCCGCGCCGCGGCCGCCGTGCTCGCGCGGCCACGTGATGCCGACCCAGCCCGCCGCGTGCATCGTGCGCTGCCAGGCGCGGCGGCGCTCGAACGTCTCGCGGTCGGCGGCGACGCGGTCGTCGGCGGGATCGTCCAGGCACAGCTCGGGCGGCAGGTTGGCGGCCAGCCACGCCCGGAACTCCGCGCGGAAGGCCTCGTGGGCGGGGCCGTACTCGAAGTCCATGCGGGCGGGATGCTACCGCGGAAGGCCGCGCCGCGGTAGGGTAATGGCCATGAGACCACTGCTCGTCGCCATGGCCGTCGACAAGCTGCACTGGGAGCTGCCGCTGTCCGTGTATGAGCAGACCAAGACGTTCGCGCTCAGCCCGCTCTTCCTGCTGATCCCGGGCGCGCTCCTGCTGATCGCCGCGGTGTTCGGGGTCGTGATGGTGCTCCGCGCCCGGAACGACTCCGGCAGGCACTGAGGGCCTGCCGGAGCCCCCGGGCCGCGCCGGCCCGGCCGGCGCGCTGCGGCGTCCGCGGTCAGGCGCTCTGGCGCGCCGAGCGGCGCGACACGGCCTGCGCCGTCTCGAGCGCTTCCTCGTCCTCCGTGGAGCGCAGCGCCAGCGAGCTGAGCGTGACCACGCCCACCACCTGACCGTCGTCGTCCACGACGGGCAACCGCCCGATCTGGCACTCGGCCATCACCTGCATGGCCTCGTCCACGTCCCAGTCGGGGTGAGCGGCGACGGGCTGGGTGGTGGCGCACTCCGACACGCGCGTCGTGGCCGGGTCGGCGCCGCGCGCGACCGCGCGCACGACGATGTCCCGGTCGGTGATGACGCCCTGCAGCCGCCCGCCCGCGACCACCGGGAGCATGCCCACGTTGCCCTGGCGCATCAGCTCGGCCGCTTCCTTCAGCGTCGCCGTGGGGGTGATCGTCAGCACGTCCTCGACCATCACGTCGCCGACGTGGCGGCCGTCACGCGACCACATGGCCCGCATCCCGAGCAGGACCACGGCCGCGATGGCCCCGAGGCCGATCCAGAGCGCCGCGGAGTCGCCGCCCGCGCCGGTCGCCGCCCGCTCCACCATCTTCCGCGCCTTCCGCGCCGACATCCGTCCTCTCATGGCCCACCTCCTCGGTGGGCTCCGTGCAACGGCCGCGCCTGCGACCTCCGGGACGGGCGAGCCGGCTGACGGCGGACCGCGCATCCTCTATAGTGACGCCATGATGCGACCGGTCCTCTACAACACCGACGGCTGACCCACCTGCACCCGGGCGAGAGAGTTCCTCTCGCGGCATGGGGTGGCCTTCGAGAGCCGCCTGGTCGAGCAGGCCCCCGTCGACACGGCCGCCAGCCTCGCCCTCGGTCGCGGGGCGCGGCGCATCCTGGCCAAGGTCGGCGCCGAGATCGTGAGGCTGGACGCCGAGCAGGGCGGCATCGCGGAGGCCGACCTCCGGCGCTGCCTCGTGCACGAGGACGGCAAGCTCCGCGTGCCCGTCCTCGTCCTCGGCGACCTCCTCGTGCGCGGGTTCACCGAGGACCTCTACCGGGAGGCGCTCCGGGCGCGGGCGTGAGGCGGCACGCATCCGCCCGGCGGGTGCCTGGCGTACACTTGGGCGGCGGCCCACACCGGGTGGACAGGGAGGACGGGATGCCGACGCGGCCGAAGGCGATCGCAGGGATGATGCTCGCGGTCGCCCTCGCGGTGCTGCACGCCGACGCCGGCGCCCAGGACATCTTCCGCCTCACCTGGGACGTCGAGCGCAACCCCGGGCGGACGCGGGTGACGGGGCAGGTGGTGAACCAGGGCCGCGTCGACGTGGTCGACGTCTACGTCACCGCGGAGGCGCTCGACGCGAACGGCAAGGTCGTGGCGCGCGGCATCAGCTTCGTGAGCCCGTCGATCCCCCAGGGCGCCACCGCGAAGTTCGAGGCCGCCGTGCCCGCGCCGCCGACGGCGACGTCCTTCCGGGTGCGGGTCAGCAACTACCGGCTCGGGCTGGGCGCCGCGGTCCCCCAGGCGCCGTAGCGCGGCGTCCGCCCGGACGTCACGCCCGCCGGGAGAGCCGGTGGGCGACGCAGTGCACGACCGCGACGACCGCGCCCGCATCCGACGTCACCGTGACCTCGTAGAACCCCGCGCGGCGCCCCTGCCGGCGCTCGCGGCCCTCGGCGACGAGCCGGGCGCCCGGGGGCGGCGACGAGATGAACTCGATCGTCATGCTGAGCGCCACGGCGGGCTCGCCGTGCGAGTTGCACGCCGCGCTGAACGCCGCGTCGGCGAGCGAGAACACGACGCCGCCGTGCGGCGAGCCCAGGTGGTTCACCATGTGGGGCTGCAGGGCGAGCGCGACGCGGCAGTAGCCGCGCCTCAGCTCGAGGTACTCGACGCCCATCGCGCGCGCCCAGGGATCGCTCTGGAGGCGCTCCGTCAGCTCGGCCGGCACCGCGCCGTCGTCGCTCACCGGGTGATACCCTCCTGTCGTGCGGCGATCTCGCCGTCGCGGGACCCGCGCGGCGCTCCGAGTATGCGGCATGCGGGCGACGGAGACGAGGAAGGAGGACGACGATGAGGAATCTCACGCTGGCGGCCCTGGCCGCCCTGGCGATCGGCGGCTGCGCGGCGCAGGCGCCGGCGCCGGCGCCGGCGGCCCAGGGGGACGCCGTCACCGGCGAGGTGTGGGTGTGGGACGAGCAGCGGAACATCGTGACGATGCGCCAGGGCGATCGCCTCGTCCACGTGCAGGTCACTCCCGACGTCATCGCGGGGCTGCGGCCGCACCAGGTCACCACGGTGCGCGGCCGGATCGTGACGCCGGACATCGAGCGCTTCACCGGGCCGGCCGGCGCCCTCGTCCCGCGCGGCGGTCCCGAGCGCGCCGAGGTGGCGGGGACCGTGGGCACGTACGACCCGGCGGGCAAGGTGTCGATCGAGACCGAGCGCGGCCCCGTCATGGTGTGGGTGGCGAGCCAGGACGCGTTCAGGGCCGGCGACCGCGTGCGCGTGAAGGTCGAGGTGCAGCCGCTCGACGTCGTTCAGACCGGCGCGGGCGGCGGCGCTCCGGCCGCGACGACGCAGCCCCCCGCCGGCGCCGAGCCCGGCCAGTACGCCGTCGTCACGGGGCCGGTGACGGTCTCGGACGGGCTCGGACGGCTCACCGTCCAGACGCCGCGCGGACCGATCGTCGTCCCCGTCGCGGGCGGCGCCCAGTACCGCGTCGGCGACTGGGTGGAGGTGCGGACGTCGGTCCACCCGGCGCGGTGAGGTCGCGCGCGACGCGGGGTGCCGGCGTGCGGGCAGTGGGGGCTGGCCGGCCGGCGGCGCGGTTCGCGGCGCGCGCGGGCGGGGTGAGTCCCGGCGCGCGCGGGCGCGGTTCCCGGCGTCCGTTCGGGGCTGAATCCCCGCATGCGGGCGGTGTTGGCCGGGACCCGCCCGGCGCCGCTCGGGTATACTTGCGTGGCTGACCCCGTCGTCTAGCCTGGCCAAGGACGCGACCCTTTCAAGGTCGAGATCGCGGGTTCGAATCCCGCCGGGGTCACCATCATGTCGGAAGTGACAACGCCGGCCAGCACTCCTGAGAGCGTCGCCTGACCGGTGAACTCGTAATATCGCGCACTTCCGTCGATCTTCGGCGCGAAGATCAGGCGCCCGGCCAGCACCTCGCGAAGGATCTGGCGCGCCTGGGGCGTCTCCCGCCTGAGCAGCCCCTGCCAGTCGGTCAGCCGCTCGCGGAGATCCCGCCGCACGTGGGCGGGATCGAGCGCGGCGACGCTCGTGGCGCCCGCGAGCGCGCGAAGCTGAGCGGAGAGGTGGTCACGCCGCGTCTCGCGCTGGCGCAGCTCGCCGAGCAGCGACGCGAGCGGACCGACTTCCGCGACCGCGCGCGCATAGCGCGCGATCTCCTGCTCGAGATCGGCCAGCTCGGCTTCGAGCGCGCGCCGGCGGTCCGCGATGTCGGTGCCAGAGAGTCTGAGCAGGTCCAGCGCTTCCTCGAGCGCGGTCTCGACGACCTCGACGCGCTTCCGGGTCAACTCCGCTGACGCCACCACTGGCGAGAGGATGGCTAGCCGCTTCATCGTGTCTGCCGTCATCGTGCGAACGCCTTTCATCGGTCGCGCTGCCAGCAACCCCATCCGCGCCGCGGCGGGCGCCTGATGGCCAGGCCGCTCGATGAGCCACCCGGTGTTGTGCCGCGGGATGAACTCACCGATGATCCGCTGGGCCTCGGCGAGGCTCTGGAATCGGTGGAGGTACCGGCACTGCTCCTTCAGCGGCCTCATGAAGCCCCCATCGATCAACCGGCCGGCCCTGTCATTGGCGGTTCGCCGATTCTTCGTTCCCTCAGGTGCAGGCGTCATGCACCAGGACTTGCGACGGCCACTAACGGCTGACACCATCGGGGCCCGGTCGTCCCCGGGGCAAGGATGCTCGAGCGCCTGGCGGTCGCCTTCATCTCGCTCTTCGTCGCCGTCGACGTCGTCGGCGTGCTTCCCGTCTATCTGGGCCTCGCCTCGGGCCTCGAGGAACCGGAGCGTCGGCGCGTCGTGGACGAGGCGGTGCTGACGGCGGCCGGGATCGGGGTCGGCTTCCTGCTGGTGGGCGACGCGGCGCTGCGCGCGCTGGGGGTGAGCGTGGCCGACTTCCAGGTCGCCGGTGGGTTGCTGCTGCTCGTGCTGTCCATCTACGATCTGCTCCACCCGGTGACTCCCCTGCGCCAGGCCGGGGCGCGGATCGGCGTGGTTCCACTCGGGACGCCGATGATCGTGGGCCCTGCGGTGTTGACCACGCTGCTGGTCCTCGCGCGGGGCCAAGGGTACTCGGTGGCGCTGGCAGCGTTCGCGGCAAACCTGTTGCTCGCATGGGCCGCGCTGCGCTGGGCGCCCGGAATCGAGCGCGTCATCGGCGAAGCCGGCTCGCGGGCCGTCGCCAAGGTCGCGAGCTTACTCTTGGCCGCGATCGGCGTGACGATGGTGCGGGCCGGACTCGAGGCGATCCTCGTGGAGCGGCGGCCCTGACGCCGGGACGCGTTCTCCGGGCGAGCCGCCGCGCGGCCGCGAACAACCCCCGTCGACGAACCGCCTTCTGCCGCCGAGAGAGCGCACGTTACCCGAGACGGAAGCGGAGAATCGCGCCGACGCCGAGCCGGGTGAACGCGTCAGGCGCCGCGGCGATGTGGGCGAGTTCCGCTCCCTGGAGGATCGCCTCTTCCACCATCTCGTCCACGAGATCGTCCGTGGGCGTCATTGGACTTCCGCAGATCGGACACGCCTTCGCGTAGGAGGAGAGGCAGTGATCGCGGCGACAGACTCCTCCAGCCACACGATACGCGTCGTGCACCATGAGTGTATGGACCTGGCCCAGCATGAGCGCTTCCAGCGTCGGCTCCAGGCCGACCACCGCGAGGCCGCCGGCATGGCTCGCGTCGAGCAGGTCGGCGACACGGCGCGCGTCGCGCTCGCGCTCCCAGGCCTGCCCGGCCGCGATCGCCGACGCCGCCAGCGCGGGCAGGGGATCGTCGGGGCGCCCGTGGAACGTTCCGATCAACGCCTGGCGCAGGCCGCTGTGAAGATGTCCCATCAGAGACGGGATGATTTTGTTGTCGGGGCCGCCGACGATGAAGCGCTGGAATCGGCGCGCGGCGAGCGCGGCGCGGGCATGCTCGGCCGCCCGCCGCAGGTGCCGGTGCAGATGATCCTCGATGTGACGCTCGATCCGTCCCGCACTGACACCGCCCCACACGCCGGGGGCGACGGGGACGGCTGGCCCCCCGCCGCGGGCCCGGGATGGCACGTCGTCCTCGATCATCTCGTCCGCGCCCTCCACCTCGCCGAAGGCCAGGACGAAGAACCGGGCCCGGCGGCCGTCGGCCACGAGCACGCCGTATCGCGGGAACTCGTCGAACAGGGCGGCGAGCGGCCGCACATACGGCGTGGGCGCGATCACAAGCTGGCTCGGGAGCCCGACGGGAAGCCGCGATTCCATCCACAGGTCCGACGTGCTTGCGATGATGATGAGCACGCGCGTATGCGGCGGCGGGCCGCCGAGGCCGCGGACGTGCTGTGCGAGGCGGTCGAGGAGGTCAGCGATTGCGCGGGCCTCCTGTCGTGACATCGAATCAGCCCGAGCCAGATCCTCGCGCCGAGCGTGGATCAGGGAGTTGAGCTCGCTCGGGTAGTTCCTGGGCGGAGTGACGTTCAGATAGAGGCTGGCGACGGTTCCGTCGCCGGGGTGGCGCACGAGGCGATCGAGGTCGTTCGGGGTGATCATCGTCAACCGCTCCTCTTCGGTGCGCTGCGCTGGGGCGCTGCGATGTCGAAAGCCGTTCGACTGGTCCTCGTTCGAAAGCATGTCAGCGCCGGCAGCCGCTGCCGGCGGGCCCAGAAATCGTGCCACGGATCGCGATCCGTCAGCCGGCGTCCAACGGTCCGGAGATTCAAGGCCGCCGGATCGAGCGTCTCCTGCACCTCCTCCCAGGAGAGCGGAGTGGAGACGGGTGCGCCGGGTCGGCAGCGCACGGCATAGGGCGCGACGATCGTCTGGCCGGAGGCGTTACGGAGCACGTCGATGAACACGCGTCCACGCCGCTCGGCGCGGACCAGGGCCGTCGTCGCGAGGCTCGGGGCGCACGCGGCCAGGCGCTCCGCGATGGCGCGAGCCGCGCCGCGGACCTCGGCCTGGGTCGGGCCGCGACGCAGCGGGATCAGCACGTGGAGGCCGCGGCCCCCGGACGTCTTCGGATAGCCGCGCAACCCGAGGCTGGTCAGGAGAGCGCGCAGGAGCTGCCCGACCCGTGCGGCGGCGGCAAAGCCCCCCTGCTCGGGGTCGAGATCGAACGCCATCCAGTCGGGCCGATCGAGAGCGGCGCGGCGGCAGTTCATCACGTGGATGGCGATGCCTCCGAGATTGACCAGCGCCACGACCGTCGGCGGAGAGCCGCCCACGACATAGCGGGTGGTCCGGCCGCCGCCCTTCGCCGGGATCGCGACGGTCGGCGTGCCGGCAGGCAGCCCCTTCCAGAAACTCCTCTGAATGAAGCACTCGCCGGCGAGCCCGTCCGGGCATCGTTCGACGACGAGGGGACGCTCATTCAGCCACGGCGCGAGGTGCCGAGAGATCTCGGCGTAGTAGCGCGCGACCTCGAGCTTGGTGATGCCCTCCCTGGGCCACCAGACCTTGCCCGGGCGCGTGATCGTCACGCCCATGACTCGCGCCCGGTGGCGGGGCGCATACGCCGTCGCCGACGGCAAGCCACGCCTAGCGCTCACGGGCCGCCCATGTGCACTCCGACGGCTTCTTGTCATCCCGCAGGCCGAGGAATGCGGGCTGACGGAGGCGGCCGTCAGCGGTCCACTCGGCGAAGGCGATCTGCGCCACCAGCTCGGGACGGACCCACGTGGCGCCCGCGATCCGCGGCACCGGGCGAAACGGCGACTCGGCGGTCTCGAGGGCGCGCATGCGGGCGGCCAGATCCGCCAGCGTCTCGCCGGAGAACCCGGTGCCGACCTTGCCAGCGTAGCGAAGAGCCGGCCCGTCGAAGAGCCCGACCAGCAGCGCCCCGAAGTGCTGACGGTGCCCCCGTGGGGGCGTGAAGCCCCCGATGACGAATTCCGCCTCTCGGCGGCACTTGACCTTGAGCCAGCGTCGCGAGCGCCGTCCCGGTTCATAGGGGGAGGCGCCGTCCTTGGCGATGATGCCCTCCCAGCCGCGCCGCCGCGCCACACGGTAGGCAGCGAGCCCGTCGGCCGAGGGTCGCCGCGCGAGTTTCAGCGCGCCACCCTCTCGCGAGACGAGTCCTTCGAGCGCGCGGCGCCGCTCTGAGAGCGGCCGCTCGAGCAAGACCACGCCGTCGCGCTCGAGACAGTCGAAGACGGCGAACACGATGCGAACCGGTTCTTCCTGGGCGCGCCGCTGCAGGAGCTGGAACCGGGAGACGCCCCGCCGGTCGAGGGCGATGATCTCACCGTCGAGCGTGAAGTCGCCGCCCGGCAGCTCGCCCAGCGCCGCCTGGATCTCCGGAAACCGCGCGGTGATGTCGTGGAGATTGCGCGAGTCGAGCCGGGTTCGGGATCCATGCCGATGGGCGATCGCGCGGATCCCGTCGTACTTCTCCTCGTATACCCATCCGGGCCGGTGGAAGGGCCGGGACACGAGCGTGGCGAGCATGGGGCGGACCCGTCTCATGGGCGGGTGCGCACGGCGGCGCCTGGCTCGGCGGCGGCCGGGCGGACGCTCCCGCGAGCGATCTCGGTCAGGGTGCGTCCGCTCACCATGGAGGTCTGTGCCACGGCCGTGATGTCGTCCCTCGAGGCGTACTGGTCGCGCCGCTTGGCGAGGAGCCGGTCGCGGCCCCGGCGCCGGAGGAGGCTCGAAGGGTGAAGCTGAGGCGGCCGCGCTCGAAGCGCCTCTTCGTGCCGGAGGATGCCAGCGGCTCAAGACGGCGATTCTGTGAGGCGGGCCTCATCTTCATCGGCGCGGCCGATCGGGGTGCCGTCCGTCGTTGGGATTTCCTCCCTTCCGGGCCATGCAGGATTCGTGGTGGCCCGGGGTCGATGACCCCGGGCCGGGGGTCCGCCGTTACGGGACGATGGAGAGGAGGTTCTCCACGTGCGACACGCCGGGTGCGGCCCAGGCTGCGCGCTCGGCCTCCTGGCTCTCCGCCCACGACCGCACGCTGCCGCGCAGGGTGACGCGGCCGCCGTCCACCTCGACGGTGATCCGCCGGGCGTCCATCTCCGCGCTCCGCTTCAGGGCGTCCTCGATCTTGAGCTTGATGTCGGCCGGGGTCACGCGCGGGGTGACCGTGATGAGGTTGCTGACGCCCTTGACGCCGGTCAGGTAGCGCACGGAGCTCTCCGCCGCCTGGCGCTGGTACTGCCACTCGACGGTGCCCTCGAGGGTGATCCAGCTCTGGCGGACGGTCACCTTGATCTTGTCGTCGGGGACGGAGTAGTTGTTCTTCAGGGCCCGCACCGCCGCCTCGGCGATGTCGGCGTCGGTCCGCTCGGCTGAGCCGGGCAGCTTGACCTCGAGCTGGTCGACGACGGCCTTGACGCCGTAGACGCGCTTGGCGGCCTTGACGGCCTCGTACTTCTCGCCGTAGGAGGGGACCTGGCCGCTGAGCGTGACGATGCCGTCCTTGACGGCGACGCCGATGTGCGCGTGGTCCACGCGCGGCTCCCACTCCAGCTCTCTGAGAACGTCCTTCTGCAGCTGGCTGTCCGTCTTCATGTTGCTCCTACCTCCCTGTCCAGTCCTCTGCCCGAAACTTCTCGACACTCTCGACTTCTCTCCTGGGGTCTGATGCGTCCGCATCCACCTCCTCCCTGCCGGGCTCCAGGGACGCCGGGCTGCGCCGATGCAGGAACGCCGCCACGCCCGATCGGTGCCAAAGGCGCGTGCTTTCCTGCGAGATCGTCGCCGATCATGCGCGGAACCGCCGGTTGTCCTGGGGAAACGACGCCGCAGATGAGGCAGCGGTACCCCATCGGGCGAGGCGGGCGCTCGGTTCCGCGTCCACGGTGGGCATGGCCGCAAGCGTAGTTCGCTCTGGCACTCCCGATGCCCCTCCGGGAGCTTCGGAGACTGAAATCCGAGTGGCCGGAGATGCCGGGCTGCTGCATACACGGCGTGAGGTTGGTTGATATTTCGACATCCTCTGCTACTTGAAATATCGGGGCCCCGCGGGCCGGTGGTCCCGACGGGAGTCCCACGATCGCCGCGCTCGAGCCCGCCTCGACCGGGCTAGCTGCCGGGCCGGGGCCGGCTGGACGGCGATGGACCATCGATGAAGGGGGTGAGAAGCCATGCTCGCGCTCGCTCGTCGCTCTCCGTTCGAGCTGGTGGAGCAGGCGCAGGAGCGGATGGAGCAGATGTTCCGCCGCTTCTTCGACATCGGTGTGCAGTCGATGACGAGCTGGGTGCCGGATGCCGAGGCGCACGTGAGCGACGGCAAGCTGGTCGTCCGCTGCGACCTCCCCGGCGTCGAGCCGGCCGACATCCACGTGGCCGTCAGGGGCCGCACGCTGGTGATCTCCGGTGAGCGGAAGGCTCAGCAGCAGGTCTCCGACGACGGGTACTGGATGCGAGGCATCAGCTATGGCAGCTTCGAGCGCTCGTTCTCGCTGCCGGAGAGCATCGACCCGAACGCCGTGAAGGCGACGCACCGGAACGGCGTCCTCCAGGTGGAGGTGCCGCTGCCGAAGGAGCTGGCGGGCATCACGGTGCCCGTCACCGTCGAGAAGGCGCTCGATGCCTGAGCCGGACCGCGGGGCGCGTGTCGGTATGCGCCCCGTCCGGTGCAGAGGTCGCTTGAAGGCGCTGTCCGGAAGGGCCGGCGCTCCGATCGACGTCGAGGCCAGGGTCGCGATGCTGGCCGGGCTCGCGGCGCTTGCCCTGCTCGGTCCGCAGCGCTGCGCGCTGGATCTGCGGCAGCCCGCGCTGTCCGCGTGGAGTCGGGCCGAGCCGTCCGAGCCCGCCCGCAAGGCGGCCTGAGGTCAGTCCGTTTCCCGCCGGCCTGGCGTGGGGACGGAGGCTCCTCCCCTCGGTGAGGCTCCTCCCTCTGTCCCCTTTCGATGACGCCCCGCCCGAGCGCCGCTTCCCGCGGTACGGCCCCAGCGCCGCCGTGGCCTGCGTCAATTCATCACCGTCTCGAACCGGCCGATGATCTCCGCCCTTGGCTGCACCCCCACGAGGCGATCGACCTCCTGGCCGTCCTTGAGCACGAGCAACGTCGGGATGCTCTGCACGCCGAAGCGCGCAGTTGTCGAGGGGTTGTCGTCGACGTTCAGCTTCGATCGTCGCCGACCATGCGGGGACCCGTGGCTTGCCCTGGGGTATCCATGCCGCGGATGAGGCAGCGGTACCCCACGGTCGTTCCCTCTGAAGCGACGCACCCGCTGCGCTCCGCGTCAGGCGCGGCGGCGCCCACCCCGACATGGATTCACTACGGGCATCGCCGATCTGCACGGGCCAGACCCGGGACGTGTATGCGCTTGCTTGTACGAGGCCCCTGGGAGCCGGCCGCGCTCGCCGCCACGTCTGGCGGGGTGCCGTGCCTCCGTTCGCTCTGGCACTCCGGATGCAACGGGGGCCTCCGAGATTGAAACCCGGGCGGCGGCCGGAGATGCCTGGGTGCTGGACACACACGGCCGCCATCGACGAGGGAGCGATGACACAAATGTGGAGTCCGCGCGTGATGATGGCCATGCGGGCGTTACCGTCACCCCGCCTGACCGCCGACGTCTACGAGACCGCGGGCGGCGACGCATACGTGGTCGAGATCCCCGTGCCCGGCCGGACGCCCGATGAGATCTCCGTCGAGGCCACGCCGGATGTGCTGACCGTCACGGCGCACCCGCGCAAGCCCAGGACGGAACCGGTGCAGGCATACCTCCAGCGCGAGCAGCCGGTTGCCGTCGGCCCCGAATCACGGATCTTCGAGTTTCCGGCGGACATCGACACCGACGGAATCGACGCGACACTGCAGCACGGGGTCCTGCGCATCCGGGTGCCGAAGGCGGCCGCCAGCCGGCGCAAGGTCGTCGTCGTCGAGCAGTCGGCCTGACGGTTGCGGCGGGTCCTCGAGGTGGGTCAGGATCGCCGACGTGGCAGGACTCCTCGTCGTCTACCTTCGCGACAAGCACCGGGTCGCCGTGGACTTCGTGGCCCACCCGTCGCGGCGGCGGCTGGCTCAGACGTCGCACGCGGCGGGAAGCGGTGGTGGGTGGCGGCGCCCGAGTGGGGCGCCAGCGCCCCGCCCGGCCGATGCCCGACATCACGGCAAGCGCTGATCAGGCGGCGTTCCTGGCGTGGCACTGACGTTGCCAAGCCCGTCACTCGGCGGATCAAGGAGGCTTGCCCATGACACTCGTCAAGCTCGATCAGCCGAGGCATATCGATCAGATCATCGACTACTTCGGCGAACGACGGCCTGGTGAAGCGCGTGACGTGCGACCAAACGTCGCCACGCATCGCGCCGAGCGCGCGGCGGCCGCCGCGCCTGGAGCATCCCATTGGTGGACGAGCGCGGGCCGCGAGAATCCTTGAGGGTTTCGAGCCCGGGCTCGAGGCCGTGCTCGTCGTCGCCGGCGTCGCGAGCGGTCTCTCGATCGGCGGCCTGCGTATGGCCCCGGACGTGATGGACCGTTCCGACGAGCGCGGTGGCGAAGGGACGAGCGCGTTCGCCGAGATCGAGCGGCTGCGCCGCGACCTCGACGACGAGCGGCAGCGGAACCTGCGCTTGCTCGCCGACTTCGACAACTACCGCCGCCGCGTCGACCGCGACCGGGAGACGGCGCGGCGCGAGGGCCGGCGGGCGGCCGTTCTCGCGCTGCTCCCCGTCCTCGACACGCTCGAGAGGGCGCTCGCCGCGGGATCGACGGACCCCGATTTTTACGAAGGTGTCGCGGCGACTCACCGCCTCTTCCTCGTCGCGCTGCGCGAGGCGGGCGCCGAGCCGATCGAGAGCGTCGGGCGGCCTTTCGACCCGGCGCTCCACGAGGCGGTGGCGACGGTGCCGCCGAACGGCGGCGAGCCCGGCACCGTCGCCCGCGAGGTCCGGCGCGGCTGGCGGCTGGACGGCGAGCTTCTCCGGGCCGCCCAGGTGGTCGTGACCCTCGGGCCGGAGCGGGTCGACCGGTGACGGTGAAGTTCAGGGACTACTACGAGGTGCTCGGCGTGCCCCGGTCGGCGACCGCCGAGGAGATCAAGCGCGCGTATCGCCAGCTCGCCCGCAAGCATCACCCCGATCTCCAGCCCGCCGGCGAGCGCGCGCGCGCGGCCGAGCGGTTCAAGGAGATCAGCGAGGCCTACGAGGTGCTGAGCGACCCCGACAAGCGCGCGAAGTACGATGCGCTCGGCGCCGGCTGGAAGAGCGGCGCCGACTTCACGCCGCCCGGCGGAGCGGAGTGGGGGACGGCGACCTCGGACGAATGGGAAGACCTCGGGGGCTTCAGCGATTTCTTTGCCTCGCTCTTCGGACGGACGGCCGGCCGGGAGCCGGGACGCGGCCGGGTGCGGATCACCATGCCGGGCGCGGACGTCGAAGGAGAAGTGCCGGTGACGCTCGACGAGCTCCTGCACGGCGGCCGCCGGCGGCTCACGATCGACGGCAAGACCGTGGACGTCGAGATCCCGCCCGGCGCGCGCGAGGGGACGGTGCTCAGGCTGGCTGGCCGAGGCGAGCCCGGGATCGGCGGTGGCGCGCCGGGCGACCTCTATCTGCACGTGCGGCTCGTTCCCCACCCGCGCTACCGCGTGGCCGGCGACGACCTGGAGATGGACCTGCCGCTCTGGCCGTGGCAGGCGGTGCTGGGCGCGGAGGTCCGGCTCGACACGCCAGACGGGCCGGTGACGCTCAAGATCCCCGCCGGCACGCAGGCGGGACGTCGGCTCCGACTGCGTGGCCGAGGGCTCCCGCGCCGGGATGGAGGGCGCGGCGACCTGCATGCGGTAGTGAGCATCGTGGTCCCCGAGCGTCCGAGCGCCGCCGAGCGGCGACTGTACGAGGAGCTGCAGCGCGCGTCGCGGGCCGCGGCCGACCGGCCAGCGCTGGGATGAGGCAGGCATGAGCACGCCGCCGCGAACACCGCCAGAGGTCTCGATCGTTGCGTGCCCAGCGAGGACCGAGGTGCGGCTATCAGCGGACGCGCTCGCTGCGGCCGCCGGCATCACTCACACGACGCTCGTGCGCCTCGTCAGGCTCGGACTGCTGGACCCGCTGGACCCCGGCGGCCGTGAATTCGGAGCCGGCGCGGCGGCCCGGCTCCGGCGCATGCTGCGCCTGCGCCGTGACCTCGGGGTGAACTTCACGGGCGCGGCCGTCATCGTGGACCTCCTGGAGCGCTGCGAGCGTCTGGAATCGGAACTGGCGCGCCTGCGCGGCGGCGGCTGGGACACCCGTTACCGACGAGGAGATTGATTGACATGGACCTCAACCGGTTGACCGAGAAGGCCCAGGACGCGATCCGCCAGGCCCAGAGCCTGGCCCAGCGCCACGGCCATCCCCAGATCGACACCGTGCATCTCGCGCTGGCGTTGCTCGGCCAGGATGGCGGGGTGGCGCCGCGCATCGTCGAGAAGGCTGGCGGAAGCCCGGCCGCGCTGATCGGCCGGCTGCAGCAAGTGCTCGAGCGGCTACCGCGCGTATCGGGGCCCGGGGCGCCGTCCGGCCAGGTGTATGTCTCGCCGGGCGTGAACGAGGCGCTCACCGCCGCCGAGGCCGAGGCGCAGCGCATGAAGGACGAGTACGTCAGCGTCGAGCACCTGCTCCTGGCGCTGGCCGGCCTCAAGGATGGGGCCGTGGTCGAGGCGTTTCGCAGCGCCGGCCTGACGCGCGAGAGGCTGCTGGAGGCGACCGCAGCGGTGCGCGGCGGACAGCGCGTGACCAGCCCGACGCCGGAGGGCACGTACGAGGCGCTGGAGAAGTACGGGCGAGACCTGACCGCGCTGGCCCAGCAAGGTAAGCTCGACCCGGTCATCGGGCGCGACGAGGAGATCCGGCGCGTGATCCAGATCCTGTCGCGCCGAACCAAGAACAATCCCGTGCTGATCGGCTCGCCCGGGGTCGGCAAGACGGCGATCGTCGAGGGCCTGGCCCAGCGCATCGTCCGGGGAGACGTGCCCGAGGGACTCAAGGGCAAGCGCATCGTGGCGCTCGACATGGGGGCGCTCATCGCGGGCGCGAAGTACCGCGGCGAGTTCGAGGAGCGCCTCAAGGCCGTGCTGAAGTCCGTGCTGGACGCTCAGGGCGGGGTGATCCTGTTCATCGACGAGCTGCACACCGTCGTCGGGGCTGGCGCGGCCGAGGGGGCGATGGACGCCAGCAACCTGTTGAAGCCGATGCTCGCTCGCGGCGAGCTGCACTGCATCGGCGCCACCACGCTCGACGAGTACAAGAAGCACATCGAGAAGGACGCGGCGCTGGAGCGGCGCTTCCAGCCGGTCATGGTGGACCAGCCATCGGTCGAGGACACGATCTCGATCCTCCGCGGCCTCAAGGAGCGCTACGAGGTTCACCACGGCGTGCGCATCAAGGACGCGGCGCTCGTCTCGGCCGCCGTCCTGTCCCACCGCTACATCTCCGACCGCTTCCTTCCCGACAAGGCGATCGACCTGGTCGACGAGGCGGCAGCGCGCCTCCGGACCGAGATCGATTCGATGCCGACCGAGCTGGACGAGATCACGCGCCGCATCACCCAGCTCGAGATCGAGCGCGAGGCGCTGCGGAAGGAGAGCGATCCGGGCTCCCGAGCCCGGCTCGAGAAGCTCGAAAAGGAACTGAAAGAACTCCAGGCCCATGCTGGAACGCTCCGGGAGCAGTGGGAGCGCGAGAAGGCCAGCGTCGAGCGCCTGCGCCACCTCCGCAAACGCATCGAGGAGACGCGGGTCGAGATCGACAAGGCGATGCGCGCGTACGACCTCAACCGCGTGGCCGAGCTGCAGTACGGCACCCTCGCGGCCCTCGAGCGAGAGCTGAAGGAAGAGGAGGCGCGCGTGGCCGGCGCGGGCGGGACGCGGCTCATCAAGGAGGAGGTCGACGAGGAGGACATCGCCGAGGTCGTCTCCCGCTGGACCGGCATCCCGGTCACCAAGCTCATGGAGGGGGAGCTGCAGAAGCTCCTGCACCTCGAGGACGAACTGCACAAGCGCGTCGTCGGCCAGGACGAGGCCGTGCGCGCGGTGGCCGACGCCGTCGTCCGGGCTCGCGCCGGGATCAAGGATCCGAAGCGGCCGATCGGCTCCTTCCTCTTCCTGGGCCCGACCGGGGTGGGCAAGACGGAACTGGCCCGCGCGCTGGCGGCGACACTGTTCGACGCCGAGGAGAACATGGTCCGCCTCGACATGTCCGAGTACATGGAGAAGCACACGGTGGCGCGGCTCATCGGCGCCCCGCCGGGGTACGTCGGGTACGAAGAGGGCGGGCAGCTCACCGAGGCCGTCCGCCGCAAGCCGTACTCGGTGATCCTGCTGGACGAGATCGAGAAGGCGCACCCCGACGTCTTCAACGTCCTGCTCCAGGTGCTGGACGACGGCCGGCTGACCGACGGCCACGGGCGCACGGTCGACTTCAAGAACACCGTGATCATCATGACGTCGAACATCGGCAGCCAGCTGATCCTCGAGCTGCGCGGGGCCGACGAGCGGACGTACCAGCGCATGCGCGAGCAGGTCCTGGAAGCGCTCCGCCGGCAATTCCGGCCCGAGTTCCTGAACCGCGTGGACGAGGTGGTGGTGTTCCGGGCGCTGACGGAGGCGGAGCTCGCGAAGATCGTGGAGATCCAGCTCGATGGGCTGCGACACCGGCTGGCCGAGCGGCGGATCACGCTGGAGGTCGGCGAGGCCGCCCGGGCGCATTTGGCCCGGGTGGGTTACGACCCGGTTTTCGGCGCCCGCCCCCTCAAGCGGGTAGTCCAGCGCGAGGTGGAGACGCCGATCGCTCGCCTCATCGTGGCAGGAAAGGTCAAGGATGGGGGCGTGGTGCGCGTGGACGCCGCCGGCGACGCGCTCCGCGTGGAGCCGGCGTGAGGTCGCTGGAAGACCTGCTCACGGGCGAGGTGGCGGCCCTGCTGCGCGCCGGCGCCACCCCTCGCGCCGTGCGGCTCACGGTGCGCGAGGCGGTGATCGAGCGGCTCGTCACAGCGCCGGCCGGGCCGCGCGAGGTCAGCGAGACGGCGGCGGCGGCAGCGCGGGCCGCATGCCGGCTGGTGCGCCAGCTCGGGGCGCCGGAGGACGTCGTGGAGGCCGTGTGCCGTGCCGCGCTGGAGGCGGTGCGCGGGCACGGGGGCGAGAGCGCGCGCTGGCTCAACGAGGCGACCAGCGCGGTCTTCGAGGCGCTGGACGAGCTCGCGCGGGAGCGCGCCGGGGAGGCGGAATGGCGCTGGCTCGCCCGGCGGCTGGAGCGCTGGTAGGCGAGGAGGGAACGCCATGCGGCGGTGGCAGACGTGGTTCTGGTGGCGGGGCAGCCAGCTCGCCTTCTGGGTGGTGGTCGCGCTGGTCCTGGCGCTGCTGCTCTGGCCGCGGGACGAGGGCCCGCGCTGGTGGTGGCCGTTCGAGCGCTCGGCCCCGCGCGTCGTGCTCGCGCAACCCGGCGCCCCACCGAGCGGCTGGACGGCGGTCGCGAAGGCGGTGATGCCGGCGGTGGTCAACATCGCTTCGTCGAAGACGGTGCGGGCGCCCGAGCAGGGGCCCGCGGCCCCGTTCTTCTCGGACCCGTTCTTCAGATTTTTCCTGGACCCGGAGCGAGGGCCGCGGCGCGAGCGGAGCCTCGGGTCCGGCGTCATCGTGACGCCGGACGGCTACGTCCTCACCAACAACCACGTCGTCGAGGGCGCGCAGGACATCCGGGTGACGCTGGCTGACCGGCGCGAGTTCAAGGTGAAGCTCGTCGGTGGCGATCCGAAGTCCGACATCGCGCTGCTGAAGCTGCCGGGCGGGGGCTTCCCGGTCGTCGCGCTCGGCGACGCCCGCCGCGTGGAAGTGGCCGAGATCGTGCTCGCGATCGGCAACCCGTTCGGTCTCAGCCAGACGGTGACCATGGGGATCGTGAGCGCGGTGGGGCGCGCCAACGTCGGCATCGCCGACTACGAGGATTTCATCCAGACCGACGCCGCCATCAACCCCGGCAACTCGGGCGGGGCGCTCGTCAACGCGCGGGGCGAGCTGATCGGGATCAACACGGCCATCTTCTCGCAGAGCGGCGGCTACATGGGCATCGGCTTCGCGGTCCCGGTCAGCATGGCACGGCAGGTGATGGACCAGCTCGTCCGGCGCGGGCGAGTCACGCGGGGCTACCTCGGCGTGGCCGTGCAGGAGATCACGCCGGCCGTGGCGCGCGGCCTCGGGCTCGGCACCACCCGCGGGATCCTGGTCGGCGACGTGACCGCCGACGGGCCGGCGGCTCAGGCCGGGCTGCGGCGGGGCGACGTGATCGTCGCGCTGGACGGCAAGCCTGTGGACGACGTCGGCCACTTTCGCAACCTGGTGGCGGCCGCCGCGCCCGGGACCCGGCTCCGGCTCACGATCGTGCGCGATGGGCGCGAGCAGACGATCGAGGTCGCTGCAGCCGAGCTTCCCGAACGCGGTCCGGCGCGCGCGGCGGCGCCGGCGCGACCGGACCCGCTCGGCGTGTCCGTGACCGACGTCACGCCGGAGATCGCGCGGCGGCTCGGCCTGCCGCCAGGTGTGCGCGGCGCGGTGATCGCGGAGGTCCTGCCGGGCGGTCTCGCGGCCGAGGCGGGGTTGCGACCTGGGGACGTGATCGAGGAGGTGAACCGGCGGCCGGTGCGCTCGGCGCGGGACTTCGCCCGCGCCGTCGAGGAGGCGCGCGACCGCGACCTCGTGCTGCTGGTCAATCGCGGCGGGAGCACCGCCTACGTGGTGCTGGAGCGCGGGTGACCCGCGTCCCGGAACCCGCGCTCGGCGCGTGAGCCGTGGACGAGCTGCCCCTCGCCCTCCAGCCCTGGCTCGATCGCGTCATCCGGCGCCTCGGCCGGGGACCGGCGCCCGCGCCGACGACCGGCGCCTGCTCATCGTGCAGATCGATGGGCTGGACTCCCCGATGCTGCTGGATATCGCCGCAATCGAGACGCGATTCCGTGGGCTGGCCGGCGCGCGACAGCGCGCCGTGGGGTCGGGTTCGTCCTCGCGAGGTCGAGCGGCGGCGCGGTCTGGTTCTTTCGCGGTGAAGCGTACCGGCTCGAAGACAGCGAAGCGGGTCCATCCGAGGCGCGCTCCGACGCGGCGCTCGTCGTCAAGGGGATCCGGGAGCTCATGGCGATGCCGAGCGCGGGCCGTCGTCATCTACGGCATCGACGCCCCGGGGAGCCGCGTGCCGTACATCCCCGAGGTCGGCGCTCACGCCGGCCCGTCGCCCGAGGAGATGCACGCGTTCATCGTGCACGCCGCCCACGGGATGCTGCCGACGCCGGTCACGCATCCGGTACAGCTCTACGATCACTTCATCCGGTACCTCCCCCGACACGGCGAGGCGCGGTCATGAGCAAGGGAATCACGCGCGGCTGGCGGGCCCTTTTCGCGACGTTGATCCCGTCGCAGCGGCGCGACATCCGCGAGATCCTCGCCGAGGACTACGCCGCCGAGATCCGGTTCGCGCGCCAGCTCGCCGAGCACGCCAACCGGCTGAGCCGGTATCCCGCGCACCGGGCACGCCTGCTCGCCATCGCGGCGCGCGAGGAGGAGCACGCGCGGTGGCTGCGGGAGGCGATCGAGCGCCTGGGCGGCCGGCCTCCCGAGCGGGTCCCGAGCCCGCCCGACGCCCAAACGAACTGGGAGCGGCTCGTCAGCGACCTCGAGACGGAGAAGGCGGCGCTCGAGAAGTATCTGGACGACGCCTATGCGATCGAGCGCGACCACCCCGACATCGCGGCCCTGCTGATGAAGATTCGCGCCGAGGAGGCCGCGCATCAGGCGGAGCTCGCCACGGTGCTCGCCCGCTCCGAGCGCGCCGTCCTGGATCGGCCCTCACTCGACGCTCTGACCCGACGCACGCTCGACATGGGCGGCCGGAGCTACACGGTCTGGAGCCTCCCTGCGCTCGCCCAGCACCTCGGGGTCGCGCTGGCCCGACTGCCCTTCTCCATCCGCGTCGTGCTCGAGAACCTCGTGCGGCGCGTGGACGGCTGGAGCGTCACCGAGGAGGACGTCGAGGCCGTCGCGCGGTGGCGCCCCCTCACGCCGTCGGCGCAGGAGATCGCCTTCCAGCCGGCGCGCGTGCTGCTCCAGGACTTCACCGGCGTGCCGGTCATCGCCGACCTCGCCGCGCTGCGCGACGCGGCGGCCGCGCGCGGCGGGAATCCGGCCGGGGTCACGGCCCGGATTCCGGCCGACCTCGTCATCGACCACTCGGTCCAGGTCGATCGCTTCGGCACGCCCGACGCGCTCGCCACGAACGCCCGCCTCGAGCTCGAGCGCAACCGGGAGCGCTTCGCCTTCCTCCGCTGGGCGCAGCGGGCCTTCCCGGGGTTGAGCGTCGTGCCGCCGGCCACCGGCATCGTCCACCAGGTGAACCTCGAGTATCTGGCCCGCGTCGTGTTCGTGGAGGCGACGGACGTCGGCGCCCGGGTCTATCCGGACACGGTCGTGGGCACGGACTCCCACACGCCGATGGTGAACGGGCTCGGCGTGCTGGGCTGGGGCGTCGGCGGAATCGAGGCGGAGGCCGCGCTGCTGGGGCTGCCGGTGCCGCTGACAATCCCGCGGGTCGTCGGCGTGCGCCTCGCCGGCCGGCTGCGCGAGGGGCTGACAGCGACCGACCTCGTGCTGACGCTCACCGCCCGCCTGCGCGCGCACGGCGTGGTCGGCCAGTTCGTCGAGTTCTGCGGGCCGGGCGTGGCGGCGCTCAGCGTGCCGGACCGCGCCACGCTCGCGAACATGGCGCCGGAGTACGGGGCGACGGTGGGGTTCTTCCCCGTCGATGCGGCGACTCTCGACTACCTCCGCTTCAGCGCACGCGAGCCGTCGCACGTCGCCCTGGTGGAGGCCTATACCAGGGCGCAGGGGCTGTTCCGCGAGGACGGCGCCCCGGAGCCGATCTACTCGTCCCTCGTCCACTTGGACCTCGATACGGTCGAGCCCTGTCTCGCGGGCCCGCGGCGCCCGCAGGACCGCGTCCCGCTCGGAGAAGTCCGGCACAGCGTTCGCCGGGCGCTGGCGGGGATCGCCGGCCCGGATGCGGGCGAGGCGGACGCGCTCGCGGTGGCGCGCTGGGTGGACGAGGGGTGGCCGGCCGCGCCGGAGGTGGTCGCCAGCGAGCCGGCTGCGGCACCGGGCCGGCTGGGCCAGCGCGTCCCCGTCATGATCGGCGGGGCGCGTGTGGAGCTGGCGCATGGGGCGGTGGTCATCGCGGCCATCACGAGCTGCACGAACACCTCCAACCCCTCGGCGATGATCGGCGCCGGCCTCCTCGCCCGCAATGCTGCCGCGCGCGGTCTGCGCCCGAAGCCGTGGGTGAAGACGAGCCTCGCCCCCGGCTCGCGCGTCGTGACCGAGTACCTCGCGGCGAGCGGGCTGCTGGCCAATCTCGAGCGCCTCGGGTTCCACCTCGTCGGGTACGGCTGCACGACCTGCATCGGCAACAGCGGGCCGCTGCCCGAGCCCGTCGAGCGCGCGGTCGTCGAAGAGGGGCTCGTGGCCGCCGCCGTGCTGTCGGGCAACCGCAACTTCGACGGGCGCATCCACCCGTCGGTGCAGCTCGTCTATCTCGGCGCCCCCGCCCTGGTCGTCGCCTATGCGCTGGCGGGCACGATGGACATCGACCTCTGGCGCGAGCCTCTCGGCATCGACGCCTCGGGCGCCCCCGTCCACCTGCGCGACCTGTGGCCGAAGAGCGCGGAGGTCGCCGGGGCGATCGCCGGCGCGGTGAGGCCCGAGCAGTTCCGCGCCGTCTACGCGGGGCTGCTCGAAGGGGACGAGACGTGGCGCGCGCTTCCGGCCGGCGGGGGCACGGTCTTCGCCTGGGACGCAGACTCCACGTACATCCGCCGGCCGCCGTTCCTCGACGACGTGCCGCCCGAGCCGCCGCCCCTCGCCGACCTTGGCGGTCTCCGGGCGCTCGTGGTCCTCGGGGACTCCGTCACAACCGACCACATTTCTCCGGCCGGCGCCATCGCGCCCGCGAGCCCGGCGGGCCGCTACCTGATCGAGCGTGGCGTGAGTCCAAGCGACTTCAACTCGTACGGCGCGCGGCGCGGCAACCACGAGGTCATGATCAGAGGCACGTTCGCGAACCCGCGCCTGCGTAACGAGCTGGTGCCCGGCACCGAGGGCGGCGTCACCGTCCACCTGCCGAGCGGCGAGCGCATGACGATCTACGACGCGGCGATGCGATACCGCGACGAGGGCGTCGCTTTGCTGGTGCTGGCCGGAGCCGGCTACGGCGCCGGGTCCTCGCGCGACTGGGCTGCGAAGGGCCCGCGGCTGCTGGGCGTGCGCGCCGTCCTGGCCGAGAGCTTCGAGCGCATCCACCGGAGCAACCTCGTCGGCATGGGCATCCTGCCGCTCGAGTTCGAGCCCGGCCAGGGACGCCGCGCGCTCGGGCTCGACGGCCGCGAGCGCTTCGACGTGGAGGGGCTCGCGGCGCTGTCGCCGGGCGGGACGCTGCGCGTTCGCGCGGTCGCTGACAACGGTTCGCGGGTCGTCTTCACGGTCCGCGCGCGCGTGGACACGCCGCTCGAGCTCACGTACTTCCGCCACGGTGGTATCCTGCCGTACGTGCTGCGCCGGATATCGAGCCGTCCCGGGATGAATGCTGGCGCGCCGAGCGACAGCGGAGCGACGCCGGACGAAGCGCGCTCGCCGAACCCGGAGGCCGCTCCGGCCATCGCGACTGCCGACCACCAACGAGCGGCCGCTCAGACACGACAAGAGCACGACGGCCTCGTCCAGGCGATGCAGCGGCTGGAGGCGGCGCTCGCCCGGCCCGCACCCGGCCGCGAGGCGGCGTGGAACGAGCGGGTCGCCGAGACGCTGCGGACGGTCGCCGGTCTTCTGGCGGAGCACGTCCGTTCGGCGGAGAGCGAGAACGGACTGCTCGGCGTGATCGACTTGCGCTTCGCCGACCGGCTGCGCAGCGAGCATGCGACGCTCGCGCGGCGGGCCGACGCGCTACGGGATCGGGTCGAGCGCCGGCCCGGGAAAGCCGCGGTCGATGTCGACCAGGTCCGCCGCTACGCGGCACGGCTCTTGAACGCGCTGCGCCGCCACCAGGCGCTCGAGGCCGACATGATCTTCGAGAGTTTTTTGATCGACCTCGGCGGCGGGGATTGAGCGGTGGCGCCTCCGATCCCCCACGGCCGGGACGCGGGCCCGGTCTCGACCCCGCAGCCACCGGGCGGGACGCGGACGGAACGGGACGCCATGGGCGAGATGCAGGTGCCGGCCGACGCCTACTACGGCGCGTCCACCCGTCGCGCGGAGCTGAATTTCAGGATCAGCGGGCTGCGCTTCCCTCGAGCCTTCATCCGCGCGCTCGGGCTCGTCAAGGCCGCGGCGGCGGGCGTCAATGCCGAGCTCGGCTTGCTCGACGCCGGCGTCGCCCGCGCGGTCGAGGCCGCCGCGCGTGAGGTGGCCGACGGGCGCCTCGACGAACAGTTCGTCGTTGACGTCTTCCAGACCGGCTCCGGCACCTCGACCAACATGAACGCCAACGAGGTCATCGCCAACCGGGCGGCCGAGCTTCTCGGGGGCGCACGCGGCGCGGGGCTCGTGCACCCCAATGACCACGTGAACCTGGGCCAGTCGTCCAACGACGTGATCCCGACCGCGATCCACCTCGCAGCGCTCGAGCAGATCGAGCGCCGCCTGATCCCGGCCCTGGAGCTCTTGCGCGCCCGGCTCGCCGCGAAGTCGAAGGAGTTCTGGCCCATCGTCAAGACGGGCCGCACGCACCTGCAGGACGCGACGCCCATCCGGCTCGGCCAGGAGTTCCTGGGCTACGCCGGCCAGGTCGAGCGCGGCGTGCGCCGCCTGCGCAGCGCCCAGGCGGAGCTGTCGGAGCTTGCGATCGGCGGCACCGCCGTCGGCACCGGCCTGAACACCCACCCGGAGTTCGCGCAGCGGGTCTGCGTCCGGCTGTCGCACGAGCTCGGTCTCGCCGTGCGCGAGACGGACAACCACTTCCAGGCGCAGGGCACGCTGGACGCCGTCCTTCAGGCGAGCGGCAGCCTGCGTACTGTCGCCGTCAGCCTCGCCAAGATCGGCAACGACATCCGCTGGCTGGGCTCCGGCCCGCGGGCGGGGCTCGGGGAGCTCGAGCTGCCCGAGGTGCAGCCGGGCAGCTCGATCATGCCCGGCAAGGTCAACCCCGTGATCGCCGAGTCGCTCATCCAGGCCTGCGCCCAGGCCATCGCCAATGACGCCGCCGTCGCGCTAGCCGCCCAGGGCGGCGCCTTCGAGCTGAACACGATGATGCCCCTCGCCGCGCACAACCTCCTCCAGGCGATCGAGCTTCTCGCCGCCGCGGCGGAAGCCTTCGCCACGCGATGCGTGGAGGGCTTGCGCGCCACGCCGCGCGGGCCCGAGGTGGTCGAGCGGAGCCTTGCCCTCGCCACCGCGCTGGCGCCCGTCATCGGGTATGACGCGGCCACCGAGATCGCCCGGGAGGCGGCGCGAACGGGCCGGACGGTGCGCGAGGTGGCGCGCGACAGGACGTCGCTTTCGGATGACGCGCTCGACCGCCTGCTCGATCCCGGAGGCATGACCGAACCGCGCCGACCCCCGGCCGCGCCGTGGCCGAAGGGACAAGAGCTCTTGGCGTGATCCCGCTCGGCGACTCCATCCGGTTGCGATCCTGGCCGATCGTGACGTACGCGCTCATCGGGATCAACGTCTGGATGTTCCTGTACGAGCTGTCGCTCGGGCTGGAGCTGGACCCCTTCATCCGCGCCTGGGGCTTCGTGCCCGCGGACTACTTCGCTCACGCCAGCGTCGATGGCGGCGGCTGGGTCGACCGCCAGCTGCCGCTCGTGACATCGATGTTCCTCCATGGCGGCTGGACGCACCTGCTCGGCAACATGGTCTACCTGGGGATCTTCGGCGACAACGTCGAGGATCGCCTCGGCCATCTCCGCTACCTCCTCTTCTACCTATCGGCGGGGATCGGGGCCGGACTGGCGCATGCGCACGTCCACCCCGAGTCGGTCGTTCCGACCGTCGGTGCGAGCGGCGCCATCAGCGGCGTGCTCGGGGGCTTCTTCGTGCTGTTCCCCCACGCGCGGGTGCTCACGGTGGTGCCGCTCGTTTTCGTCTTCTTCCACGTGGTGGAGATGCCCGCGGTGCTCTACCTCGGCTTCTGGTTCATGATGCAGTTCCTGAGCGGCGCGCTCGCCCTCGCCGTGGCCGGGGAAGTGGGCGGGGTGGCGTGGTGGGCCCACGTCGGGGGCTTCGTCGCCGGCATGGCGCTCGTGCCGCTCGTCCGTCGACGCCGCTCGTACCCGCGCGTCTGGGCGGACCAGCGCGCGGCCTGGTGAACCGTCGGGCCCGTGAAAAGGAGATCACCGATGGGTGTCACTGACATCCTGTGGCTGTTTTTCATGATCTCGGCGCTCCAGCCGATCCTCCGGCAGAAGATGCTCGAGGCGAGCCGCATCCGTGTGCTCCACCGCTTCGAGCGCCGGCGCCAGAGCCGGGCGATCGCGCTCGTGCACCGCCAGGAGACCATGAGCCTGCTCGGCTTCCCGCTCATGCGCTACATCGACGTCAACGACTCCGAGGAGGTGCTGCGGGCGATCAAGCTCACCGACCCGGACTGCCCCATCGACCTGATCGTCCACACCCCGGGCGGGCTCGTCCTCGCCGCCGGGCAGATCGCCAACGCGCTCAAGCGGCACCGGGCGAAGGTGACCGTCTTCGTGCCGCATTACGCGATGTCCGGCGGGACGCTGATCGCGCTGGCCGCCGACGAGATCGTGATGGATCCGAACGCCGTGCTGGGCCCGGTCGACCCGCAGATCGGCCAGTCGCCGGCGGCGTCCGTCCTCACCGTGATCGAGCAGAAGAAGCCGGAGGACATCGACGACCAGACGCTGATCCTCGCCGACGTCTCCCGCAAGGCGATCGCGCAGCTCAGGCGCACGGTGCAGGACCTGCTGGCCGAACGGCTGCGGCCCGAGCAGGCGGCGGCGCTCGCCGACAAGCTGGCGACGGGCACGTGGACGCACGACTACCCCATCACCGCCGAGGAGGCCAAGGCGCTCGGGCTCCCGGTCGCGACCGAGGTGCCCGACGAGGTCTACGAGTTCATGCGCCTCTTTCCGCAGCCCACACGCACGCGGCCGTCGGTGGAGTACATCCCCATCCCCTACCGCGGCCGGCAGGGGCAGGGGCGGTTCGCAGGGTGAGCGGCAGGGGCACCGCTCGGTGACGGGACGGCGACGATACGGACGAGACGTTCGGCCGCGAAGCGTGACGGGGGAGAGGGCATGCTATCGACTCTTCGACGTCGTGCTCGAGGCACCGCCGCTCCGAAAGCGCCGCGAGGACATTGGAGTTGACCCGGTTTCGTGGACACCCCATGGTTGGGGCGGAAAGGA